>MDTB01134686.1_pt1 | contig 49551 bp, 45 predicted proteins | sample 811161 | NCBI WGS metagenome assembly MDTB01 (sample SAMN05326650, study PRJNA326480) | marine metagenome | isolation source: seawater | place: Mediterranean Sea | collected 2009
AATCTTTAAAAAAAGATCTCAAAGTTTTTATAAAAATTATTCTTTCTGAAATAAATTTATTATTTTCAAAAAAAAAATTAGAAAAGTAAATATCAGATTCTGGAAATATTATAAAAAATATTAAAAAAGAAAAAAAAAAAAATGTATTTATTATAAATAAATTTTTAAGTTTCAAATATTTCATCAATTATTTTGAGCTTCTTTTGGGTTTAATAACATCTAAATATCGGAGTCTCAAAACAATAATTGCTAAAGCTAGTATTAAGATAGCTAGTGACTCATAAATTAGAATTGCCGGATCTAAATCCTTCTTTTGAAGTATTATTAATCTAGAAATAGCAGTTATAGCAATTATTAATGGATAAGTAATTCTTATCTCCTCTTGAAGCAGATAAACTCTAATCATTCCCATAACTTCAACATAAATAAAAAGTAAAAGTAAATCTGCTAATTCAACTTTTTTGGTGATTATCATATTAAAAACTTCGATTGAAAAACCAACCACAGCTCCAACAAAGATAAGCAGAACTGCAAAGACTTGAACAAATCTAATTAATTTTTTTATTTCCATTATCTGATATTCTTATTTATTGTTCTGTAAGTCAATGAAACATTTTTTCTAATAAAAAGTTTTTAAAAATTATAAGTATTTAATTACAAAATTTTTCTTAAAATATCAGTTTCAATATGTTTTAGTAAATATTTAGTGATATAGTATGTTTTAAAATTAAAAATAAATGAAAAAAAAAATTTATCCTGTGATAATGTGTGGTGGCTTTGGCACAAGGTTGTGGCCATCTTCAAGAAAAAGTTACCCTAAACAATTTATGAGGATAAATTCTAACGAACCTCTATTTATTAAAACAATAAAAAGGTTTTTAGGTAAAAATTTTTATGACGTAACATTAGTTGGAAACTTTGAACATCGCTTTCTTTTAAAGAATTTCCTTGACAACTATAAGATAAAATATCGTAAGATAATTTTAGAACCCTTCTCTAAAAATACATTAATATCAGCAATTTTAAGTGTACTGGAAATTAAAAATTTAGATAAAAATGCTAAGATACTTATTATACCAGCTGACCAAATAATTAAGAATAATAAAAAATTTTTAAAAAATATTTTAGAATCATGTTCTTTAGTAGATAGTGGATATATCAACACTTTCGGAATAACGCCAACTCATCCATCTACTCAATTTGGATACATTAAACCGAAAAAAAAAAAATTAAATAGAAACTCAAGTTTAATTGAATGTTTTTTGGAAAAACCTGATCAAAAAAAAGCAAACATGTTTTTTAAATCCAAATCCTACCTCTGGAATTCTGGGATTTTCTTTTTTAATATTGAGAGTTTTTTGAGGGAAATTAGAACTCATGCCTCAGAAACTTATAGAATAGTACAAGAGGTTTTTTTAGAGAAAAAGAAAGTTTTTGAATTTATTTCATTTCCAGAAAAAAAATTTAAACTACTTCCTAATCAATCAATTGATGTTGGTTTAATGGAAAAAACAAAAAACGGTGCAGTAACCTTCACTGATATAGACTGGAGTGATATTGGTTCTTGGCGAGGAGTTTGGGAATGTTCAAAAAAAGATAAACAAAATAACTACTCAAACCATAAGAATTTTATTTTTAAAAATGTTAAAAACTCACTAATCTGGTCATCAAATCCTGAAAAAAAGATAGTTGGTATAAATATAGATAGTCTAATTATAGTTGAAGAAGATGATGCAACTTTAATTATGAAAAAAGATGAAAATAACAATGAACTGAGGGATATAGTGGCAAAACTTAAGAAAAATGATCCTTCAACTTGTGTTCATAGACATGTTTTTAGACCTTGGGGTGAATTTAAGAATATTCATACTGATCAAGGCTTTCAAATTAAGATTCTGATAATTTATCCAAAAAATAAAATTTCTTTACAATACCATAATAAAAGATCAGAGCATTGGATTGTTGTTCAAGGAAAAGCAACTATCACGAAAGGTAGTCGGACATTTGATTTAAAAAGTAATCAATCAACTTTCATAGATATTAAAGAAATTCATCGTCTTGAAAATAAAACTTCTAAAATACTAAAGTTAGTTGAAGTTCAAACAGGTAAATACTTGGGAGAAGATGATATTGTAAGAATAGAGGACAAATATGGAAGAAAAAAAAAATAGAGTTTCCTTAGAGAATAAAAAAATATGGATTGTTGGTCATAATGGAATGGTTGGTAATTCTATCCTCAATAAATTAAAGAAATTTAAATCAAATATTTTAGTTACAGAAAAAAAAGAACTCGATTTAAGGTGTCAAGAAAAAGTTTTAAATTGGATGAAAAAAAAAAAACCCGAAGTCATATTTTTAGCTGCAGCAAAAGTTGGAGGAATTGCTGCCAACATAACGTTTCCAAGAGACTTTTTATATGACAATATAATGATTTCTTTCAACATTATAAATTCAGCCAAATTAATTAAAGTTGATAAACTAGTTTATTTAGGATCATCTTGTATTTACCCAAAAAATATTAAGCAGCCATTCGTTGAAGGTTCAATTTTAAAAGGAGAATTAGAAAGTAGTAATCAATGGTACTCTCTAGCGAAAATTGCTGGTATCAAATTATGTGAGGCATTCAAAATTCAAGATAATTGTAATTTCATATCTGTAACGCCAACCAACTTGTATGGTCCAATGGATAAATTTGATGATGTCAATGGGCACGTTCCTGCTGCACTATTAAACAGATTTCATTTAGCTAAGAAAAATAACTTGCCAAATGTAAAAGTTTGGGGAAGTGGAACTCCATTAAGAGAATTTTTATATGTTGATGATTTAGCAGATGCATGTATTTTTTTAGCTGAAAATTATAATTCCTCTCAACCAATTAATGTCGGTTCGGGACATGAAATTTCCATAAAAAACTTTGCTAGCCTTATCAAAGAGATTGTTGGATATAAAGGCAAAATAATTTTTGATAAATCCAAGCCAGACGGAATGAAAAGAAAACTATTAGACTCAAAAAAAATAAAACAAATGGGTTGGAAACCCAAAATTAGTTTAAAAAAAGGTTTAAAACTTTTCTACAAATGGTATTTAAATAATCAAAAAACATTAAGAAAATAAAGGTATTAAATTTTGAAAAAAATAGCGCTAATAACTGGAGTAACTGGTCAAGACGGTGCATTATTATCGGAATTTCTACTCAAGAAAAATTATGAAGTCCATGGTGTCAAACGAAGATCCTCTTCATTTAACACTGCTAGAATTGATCACCTTTACAAAGACCCAAAAGAAGAAAAAACAAATTTTTTCTTACACTATGGTGACCTCACAGATGCTACAAACCTAATTAGGCTTTTAAAAGATGTAAAGCCCTCAGAGATTTATAATCTAGCAGCACAAAGTCATGTTCATGTTAGTTTTGAAACTCCTGAATATACAGCTAATTCTGATGCTCTTGGTACACTAAGAATACTTGAGGGAATAAGAATACTTGGTCTTGAAAAAAAAATAAAGTTTTATCAAGCCTCCACCTCAGAATTATACGGAAAAGTATCAGTTAATTTGCAAAATGAAACAACTCCTTTTTACCCACGAAGCCCCTATGGGGTTGCAAAACTTTATTCCTATTGGATAACTAAAAATTATAGAGAAGCCTATGATATCTTCGCATCAAATGGAATTTTATTTAATCATGAAAGTTCGATTAGAGGAGAAACCTTTGTGTCCAGAAAAATTGCTAGAGCAGTTGCGGCGATAGTAAATAAAAAACAAAAATACTTATATCTTGGTAACCTAAATGCAAAAAGAGATTGGGGGCACGCAAAAGATTTTGTAGAGGGAATGTGGAGAATCATGCAACACAAGAAACCAGATGATTTTATTTTAGCAACAAGTAAGGCTTATTCAGTTAAAGACTTTGTTGAACTTGCATTTTCTTTTGTAGATATTAAAATTGAATGGTCAGGATCTGGACTAAAAGAGATAGGGAAAAACTCAAAAAATGGGAATACATTAGTTAAAATTGATAGTATGTATTTTCGTCCTGCAGAAGTGGACTATCTTCGCGGAGACTACAGTAAAGCAAAAAAAATTTTAGGCTGGAAACCAAAAATATCTTTCAAAGAATTAGTGAAAGAGATGGTTGAAAAAGAGCTTCAGAATATTTAAATTTCATCATAAATTTTTTTATATTCTCCAATATTTTTATCTACCAAAAAATTCTTTTTTAATAAAACTAAATTATTTTTTCCAAGCTTGTATCTTAATTTTTGATCTAAAATTAGTTTTTTAAGTTTTAAAGACAACATTCTATGATCATTTTTAGAAATTAAAAAACCATTAAAGTCATTTTTTACTAACTCTTCATTACCTCCAACATTAGTTGCTATTATAGGCATTTGGAAGCTCATGTATTCTAAAATAGAATTTGATAAGCCTTCCTCATCAGAACATAAAAGACCAATATCCGATTCTGATAATATCTTTTGTGTGTTTTTAACTAAGCCTAAAAATTTAATCTTTTTATTTAATTTATAAGATTTAATCTTTTTTTTTAATTTTTTTAAATATAATTTGTTTCCATCCCCAGCTAGATTAACCTGAAAATTAAGGTTTTCAGGTATCAGCCTAATAGCCTCTATTATCATGTTATGATTTTTATATGGAATAAAATTAGCTAACACTAATATATTTATTACTTTGTTATTTTTTTTTTTAATAATATCTTGGTAATTTCTAACTGAGTTATAAATTAATCTAATTTTAGATTCTTTGACATATTCTTCAAAAATGAGTTGTGTTTTAATAGACTTAGAGTTCGCAAAAATAATTTTCATTTTTTTATGTAATATTCTACTTTCGAAAAATTTAAGAAAAGGTATTTTTTTTTGATAATTATTAAGTGAACGACGCGACATTAGAAAATTAATATCTTTAAAAAAATATGATAGTAAACCAAAAATGATATATGAATGTGGTAAATATAGATTAACTATCTTAGGTCTTTTTTTTCTCAATAGAAAAATAAGATTTAAAAAAGCTAAAAAGTACTTAAGAATAGGTGATTTTGAAAGGCCTGTGAAGTCGATGATTTTAAAACCTTCTTTTTTAAATTCATCAAATAATTCACCTTTTTTATAAAAAATTATTAAAGTAAAATTATAATAGTTTTTTAAATTACATAATTTCATTAAAAGTTGTTTTTCGGTACCTCCTAAACCTAAACTCCCTATTATAATAAAAATTTTTTTCATTTATCGTTTAACAAAAGGGTTACTACAGATACAATGTATTCGCCGTCATGCGTTATTGAAATACTTGATGATGACAAATTTTTCAATTTAGTCTTAGCTACTCCATAAAACTTTAATTTAGGAGATCCATTACTTTCATTTAGTATCTCAAAGTCCTTGAATGTTATTCCGTTGGATATACCAGTACCTAAAGCTTTCGATGCTGCTTCTTTGGCTGAAAATTTACTAGCAATTTTATTATATATTTGTCTATGATTTTTTATTTGTTTGATTTCTCTATTTGTAAGAATTTTCTCAAGAAATCTATCACTGTAGTTTAAATAAATCTTTTTAATTCGTTCTATTTTTAATAAATCTATACCCTGTAAAATAACCATGTATTTACCTCCATTTATTTAACCATAGCCCTGCCATTAGGTACAACCATATACATTGAGGTGTCGAGGATCCAAACTTTTTATAATCTAACCATTTTTTTAATACTTTTTCACTTTTCCATCCAAATTCTTCCCAACATGACTCATAAAAAATATTATCAAGAGTTTTTCTAAATTTCTTATTAGATATCCATCTTTCAATTGGAATAGCAAATCCCATCTTTGGTCTATATACAAAAGATTTAGGTAAAAAATCTGATAATAAATCCTTCAAAATATATTTTGTGGTTTTATTTCTTAACTTGAATTTAATTGGCAATTCAAAAGCTTTGTTAACTACATTGTGACTAAGAAAAGGCGACCTTACCTCAAGTGAATTAAACATACTTGCTCTATCTACTTTAACTAAAATATCATTAGGCAAATAAAAGTCTATATCATTTCTCTGAACTGAATCAATTAAATCAAAATTCTGATATTTATCAAAAATATTTCTATGATACTTAGATTTGTTTTCAAGAACCTCATTATCGAAGATATTTAGTTTTTCATAGAAGTCTGAATTATTTTCATACTCTAAAATATTTGAAAGTTTTGACATTTTATGAGAAAAGCCATGAATCCCAAGTAATTTTTGGAATGGTCTGCTTAAACTATCATAAAGTCTTGATGGTACTAATCTTATTCCTTGACCAATAAATTGTCTCAGAATATTGGGAGTCTTTTCTTTAAGCTTAAAGATTTTTTTTGCAAAAGAATAGCGGTTATATCCCATAAATATTTCATCACCACCATCTCCAGATAATACAACTTTTACTTTTGATGCAGCAAGTTTACTGATTATAAAAGTTGGGATGATTGAAGAATCCGAAAACGGCTCATTAACAATATTAGCAATATTTTCTATATGTCCAAGCATATCATCTACATTAACTTTAATATCATGATGATGACTTCCAATCTTTTCTGCAACAAATTTAGCAAATTTTGACTCATCATATTCACTCTCATTAAATCCAACGTTGAACGTTTTTATTTTTTTTTTGGAATTTTTCTGCATTAATAGGGCTACTAAACTTGAATCAATTCCTCCTGAAAGGAAACAACCTATTTCAACATCTGCAATCATCATTTTTTTTATTGATTCTTCGAAAGTATTAAGTAATTCTTTCTTACATTTTTCATATGAAAATTCTTTATTCAATTCAGGCTTTGGGATTTGATAGTAAATATTTTTTTTTGTAATTTTATTTCCAAACGAAATTACCTCTGCTGGCATAATTTTAAATGTATTCTGATATATACATAATGGTGCAGGAACATAACCTAACATAGAATAGTAATATGAAGATTTTCTCGAGATTTTTAAATTGATTAAGGGAAATTTACTTAAAGACTTTAATTCAGAACTAAAAGCTATAAAATTTGAGTTTTTGTAAAAAAATAATGGTTTTTCACCAAACCTATCTCTGACCAAAAAAAGTTTTTTTTGTTTTTTATCCCATAGTCCAAAAGCAAACATCCCTTCTAATTTATCAAGTGCTTTTCTAAGGCCTAACTTACTTATCAGCTCTAAAAGAACAATTGTGTCAGTTTTATTTTTGAACTTTATGTTAAATTTTTTTTTTAGATCCTCTTGTAGTTCTTTAAAATTATAAATCTCACCATTAAAAGTTGTCACATATCGCCCACATGAGGAAGTCATTGGTTGATCACCAGACTTCGATAGATCAAGTATAGAAAGTCTTCTATGCCCAAAAAAAACATTATTATCCTCTGAAGACCAATATCCAAACGAATCTGGTCCTCTGTGAACCAAAGTGGTTGTCATTTCTTTTATAGAACTCAGACCTAAGCTTTTATTGTTTTTTAAAAAAAAAACTCCTGCAATACCACACATCTACTTATTAATTTTTATAAATATGTTTTTAACCAAAATCATAAACCTCATGTTAATTAATATTACTAAAGGATATACTAACATTAAGTATCTTGGTGTTGATACATTTGTCAAACAAATCAATAATAAATATATTTGTAATAAACATATTAAGGTAGCGTCTTCATAAGATATCTTGCTTTTTATAATTCTACATACAGACAAAATTATATAATATGTGAAGATTATTATAATAAAAAAAAATAAAACGACACTTAAAAATAAATGTAAAATAAAATTTATTACTGGCTTTGTAATACTAGAAAAAAACTTTAAATCTCATTTATTGGATTTTGGCGATATTCCTGTTTATGCACATTCTCTTCAAAAATTGAAAGTAATGATAATTGATAATTTAAAAAATAAAAATAGTGTTTTTAATGATTTAAATAATTATCAAAAAGATATACTCAAATTTTGGGCAAACAATCCAGACGGTCATGTTGGAAAAAAAATGCCAGTTTTACCAGAGAATTTGATTAAATCATAATTTTTAGTTATTTTAGAATTTAAATGCAATTGAATTAATATAGTTTATAATATTGATTTTAAATAAATTTAACCTTATTTATTTCACATGTCTGCTAACGTATTATTTATTTATCCAAACCAAAGATCAGAAAGTCTTGTTCCTCCTGCTATAGCAATTTTTTCAAGTCTACTGAAAAATAAAGGTCATAATGTTGAGCTTTTCGATACATCCGATTATGATCTGGATGCAGATGAGTATATAAGTTTCAAAAATTCACAAAAAAACTCTGTTGCGGTAAATAATTTATTAGTCAGACCTTATGAGTCAAAAAGAGATTCTTTAATTAAGCACAGAAGTGCAAGCAAAGATCTAGAGAGTAAAGTTTTAGAATTTAAACCAGATTTAGTCGCAGTAACTTCTACCGAAAGCACCTTTAATCTTGCAACTCAACTACTAAAATCAATATCTGGTTACAATATTCCAGTAATACTAGGAGGAGTATTTGCTACTTTTGCTCCTGAGGTTGCAATTAAAGATGAAGAGATAGACATCGTATGTGTTGGTGAAGGTGAGAATGCGATAGTTGATTTAGTTGATAGAATTGACTCAGGTGAAAGTTATCACGATGTTACAAATTTATGGGTTAAAACTGATAAAGGTATTGTTAAAAATGGAATAATAAATCCAGTTAATGTTGATGAATTACCTTTACCGGATCTTTCAATTTTTGATGATTCTAGATTTTATCGGCCAATGTATGGAAAAATGTACAGGATGATGCCAATGGAAACACATAGAGGTTGTCCTTACAAATGCTCATTTTGTAATTCACCATCTCAAAACGTACTTTATAATACCAAAACATCAGGAAAGTTTTTTAGAAAAAGATCTGTTGATTTAGTTAGGCAAGATCTAAATTACCTTAAAAATGAAATGAATGTTGAATATGTATATTTTTGGGCCGACACTTTTTTTGCTTGGTCACCAAAAGAATTCGATGAATTTTGTGAAATGTATGAAGACTTTAAACTACCATTTTGGTGTCAAACAAGAGTTGAAACCGTTACTCATGAAAGAATTAAAAAACTTAAAAATATCGGCTTACACATGCTTGCTTTCGGAATGGAACATGGTAACGAGAAGTTCAGAGCAGATGTAATTGATAGGAAATATTCAAATCAGTCTGCGATTGAAGCATTACAAATTCCTCATGAATATGGAGTCCCGTTTACAGTTAACAATATTATTGGTTTTCCAGGTGAAACTAGAGAGCTTGCTTTTGACACTGTGGAAATAAATAGAAATTGGGATGCAGACCAAATGAGCTGCTCTATTCTTCAACCTTATTATGGAACTCCATTAAGAGACTTTGCCGTAAAAAATAAATTTCTTGATGATCAGGCAATTTGTCCTGCAAATTCTGATGATACAATGCTTAAGCTTCCAGATTTTTCTGCTGAAGAGATGCGTGGTTTAAGAAGAACTTTTGCCATGTATGTGAAGTTTCCTAAAAATAGATGGAAAGACATTGAAAAAGCTGAAAGATTTGATGATGAAGGTAATAAAGTTTGGAATGAGTTAAGACAAGAATATCTTGATAGATTTTTAAATAACCCAGAAACAGCAATAACTGAGCAAGGAAATTCAAAAAAAATTGAAAATGGTGAAAAAAACTCTTCAGGAATGGGCCCATCAACGGGGATTGGCATCTAAACTTTAATGGAAAAAGTTAATACTATCTATTTTGAAGAATTAAACTTTCACAAAAAAAAATTTTAATAAACAAAAAAAACATTTACTTTTGGTAACTTTTTAGCTGTAAAAGCAATAAGCTTCCATAAAAATAAAAATTTCTTTCATCCTCCTTCTCACGGAATAATCATTGATAAAAAAAGTCAGTTTGACTTTGATACGCTTGATGATAATGAAATTAGTGAATTTTTATGCCAAATTATTTATGGATAAGTTTAATAACATCCGACTATAATTTTTTTATAAAATATTTAAATTCACTTTCTGAGATTTGGAATTTCTTTATCTTCTCTTTCTTTTTTTTTAAAAAATTATCGACTGCCGTTCTAGCACCGGGGAATTTTGGACTATTATACTCATCAAAAAGAATATATCCCCCCGTTACTACTCTATCAAAAAAATTGTTTAACACACATTTATAACCATTGTGAAGGTCTAAATCTATATGCAGTATAGAAATTTTAGTAATTTTATTTTTCCAAATTGGGGCTGTTTCTTCAACATAACCTTTTACAAGAGTAAATTTTTGGTGGTTGTTTTTTTCTAAAAATTTTTTTACATCATCATAATTCACTATATTCCAGTCTCCTTTTTGAGGATTTCTTGGACTTTGATCCTCTTTAGTTGGATTGGGAAATCCGCAAAAAGAGTCAAATCCAAAAATTGTTTTTGACTCATTCAACAGTTTTAACATCTGAAAACTTTGAAGTTTTCCTAAACCACATTCCACAATATCACCCTTTGGAGCATTTTTAGAAATCATAGAGTAGTAGTCCAATAGTTTTATTTTTCTTTTATTTAACACAATGCATCTTTTATCGATAATTTTAAATTTATCATGAATTATTTGAACATTTTTTCTTATTTTAAATTTAAAACCAAAAATTTTAATTTTCTGCAAAAGTTGAGAAACTTTAGAGATAACTCTATTGATAGGGTTTAGATGTTTTTTTTGTGACATTGAATTAATATTAAATTTTTATAGTATTTTCCAACAAATATGCCTCTATTACTTAAAAATCCAATAAATTATATTTAAAGTTTTTTTCTAGTATTAAAAAAATTTCTTTTAGGTTTTTAAGATTCATAGAGAGTGAAAAATATTTTCGATAAATTACTATTCAAAGAATTGTAATATATTAATAAAAATTTTAAAAAGAAATATTTTTTTAATTTAATTTGAAAAATTATTTTTTTTTTGCTTGATAAATAAATTTACAAACTCAACAAATATCACAATTATAAGAGTATAAACTGGCATTAAATATCTTGGTGTAGAGACATTGGTTAAACTTACTAGAATTAAATAACTTTGTATTATAAAAATAAGTGAATAAGACTCGAACATTAACTTTGTTTTATTAATTCTTAAAAATGATATTAAAATAAATAAGGTATACAACGTTAAAATAAAAAAAAGAAAAAAAAAGAAGTATTGGGCTAATTTTATTAAATTTAAATTTGGAATACTGATAGGTCCAGATGAATTTTCAAGCTCATTATATCTAGGAATTTCTTTTTTATTTATATCTAAGAACCTTGTTTTGGATGAGATAGACCAATTACCAAGATAATTATAAAAAGATAACATTAGATAATCAGAAAAATTATTTTTAATAATTTGAAAGAAAATTTTTGATGAGTTGTCAAAGATTATTTTTTTTTCAAAGTTAATTTTTGCAATGGATTCAAAATTGAAGGCTTGAAATTGAGCTACAACTTCATAATCTGAATGCAACTCTGATCTTAAGAAAATGTTATCAATACTGTCTAAGTATTGATGTATTGGCTGAAACTCTTTCTTAGACGCTGATAATAATTTATGAAGATTTTCAGGATAATCTTCGATTTTAAAAGAATCTTTTCCTGACAATATAAAAAGTTTTCCTGTAACTGAATATTTAAAAACTGATTCTCTTTCTTTAAAATGATTATAAAAAAAAAAATTTTCAATTATGTTTGGAATCAAAAAAATACCTATTAACAAAAAAAATTGATTTAGTTTTTTTGTTTTAATAATAGCAATTGTTATTAAGGTCAATGCAATAGGGATTCCGATAGGTTTCAGTGATGCAATTATCCCACAACAAAATGAAAAAAAAATTATTTCTTTATTTTTTTTAAGATCAAACAATAGTACTACTGCAAAATTAATAAAGCTAAATAAAAAAGCTTCAGTTAAAATCGTTTTGGAAAAAGATGTATAATATATATTAAAAATAATTAATGAGTAAGCTACTAAACAAAGAAAAAAATTTGTTTGTTTTTTTAGTAAAAAGAAAATAGCAGTTATACTTAGACTTAAAATTAATTTTTGAAATAAAATTAAATCTATACCTAATACTTCTAAAGATTGGATTATTAAATAATATGTACTTTGACGTGTTTCATGAAAACTTTGATAATCTTCACTATCAGGTTGAATCTCATTTAACATACTTGGAGAATAATCAATTATTAAGAATGTTAATAAAAATAAAGAAATATTTTTAATTATATTTTTAGGTATTTTTTCTAGCACTTTAAGTTAAAAACCTATTTTTTTTAAAAAATTAAATAATATTGAGTTTTTTTTACTAAAAAAAAAAAATTAATTAGAGCATTTCGTCCAAGATTTATAGAATCAAATGTCATTATGAATTATACTAATAGAAATAAATTCAATTACAAATTTAATAAAAGATTTTATATACTTTAGCTTAAGGAGTCATAAATTTTTTATATTGATTAAGATTTTTTTCTCAGAAAAAAAATTTCTATTCTACACATAGATTAGACTGCATGATGATTACCAAAGTGTATTTAAATTTTTTTGATAAAGTAGTTACTAGTGGATATATTCATTTTGATGAATATAATAATAAAAATTTCTCGGAGCAAAGTTAGTCACTCATAAATTTCTTAAAGGCAAAAAGGAAAAAATCAAGAATTTAAAAATTTCAGAAACAAGTACAAACACTTTGTAATTAAATTATAATTAAATATTCTTAAGTTTTTCTAAAAATGATTTTGCATAAAATTCACCAATTTCTATATCCTCTAGCGTGTCAAAATCAAATGAACTTTTTCTATCTACTATTATTCCATATGAAGGTGGTTGAAAAAAATTTTTATACTTTATGAAACTTTTTACTTTAACCGCTAAAAAATTTCCAAATGCAAAAGAATGTTCCTTTTTTTGTTTATTAAACATTTTTTTTCTTTTTTGAGGAAAGTTAAAAAAAACCATCTGTTCTCTAATATGCCTAGAATTTATTGGGTTGAAGTTATGAGGAGTCTCGCAAATTGTTTGAATAGAGTTTATTTTTTTATCTTTTTTTAAAATCAATTTTTTTGCATTTTTTAAATCCTTTGGGTCTATAAAAGGACTTGTTGGTTGAATTAAAAATATCCAATCATATAAATTCTTATTTCTTTCTAAAAACTCAAATAAAACATCCGCAACATTTGTATCGTCGCCAGAGAGAAACTTTAATCTTTTATCTACTTTAATCCCGTATTCATTGGCTCTCTCAGCAATTTTTTTGTTATCAGTTGAACAAATAATTGAATCAAAAATTTTTGATTTTTGTGATGAAATTATACTGTAATAAATTAATGGTTTTCCATTTAATAAAAATATATTCTTTAATTTTATACTTTTGGAACCACCCCTTGCTGGAATAAATGCTAAAATTCTCATTTTACTTCAAGTTTTTTTATTGCTTTTTCAATTACTCTTAATTGAGTTGAGTACCAGGCATCCTCAGTTGAACCTCCAATGTGCGGGGTAATAATAAAATCATTATTTTTTTTTACATAGCTAAATAAATCAGGATAGTAAGTTTTAAAATTAAAATTTAAATCAAACTCTCCTTCAAGAGTATCAGTGGCAACACATTTTAAATGACCATTTTTTAAAAATTTTAAAGCATCATTAATTTTTAATAGTTCGCCGCGTGCTGTATTAACTATCATTGATCTTTTTGGCATTAATTTTATAAATTTCTCATTAATGATGTGTTTATTATTTTTGTTGTTTGATGCATTTATTGACAAAATATCACAAAATTTTGCAAAATTTGTTAGTGATCTCTCTCCACCTCTTTTATGAGGATCATACCATTTTACTTGCATCCCCAGAGATTTACAAACTTTTGCTACCCCCTGTCCTATTCTTCCATAACCTAATATACCTATTTGTAATTTTGACAACATTTTAGGTGAAGAAAATCTCCATCTACACCAATTATTATTTTTAACATCATTGAATGAATCTAAAACATTTCTATATCCTGAAAGTATTAACCCAACGGTATGCTCAATAGTCGGAGTAATTTTTTTAAGAAAGATTTTGTCGTTGTGTAGTGCACTTATATAAATATCACTTTTTTTACAACTATTCTCATCAATATGTGGAATACTAGTAGTATTTGATATTACAACTTTTAATTTCTCACACTTTTGAATAAGTATTTTATTTACTTTTAATGAAAAAGGAGTAAACAAAACTTCAACATTTTTAAAATGACTGGCATTTAAAAAACTTGGGTTTTTTAAAATTAAAACATTAAATTTTTTTTTTATAAGGTAAAGGTTTTGTTTATGAAATTTTAATTCTTCAAAATAAATTGCATTAACTTTTTTCATTAAAGTTTATATGCCAATCCCCGTTGATGGGCCCATTTGCCCTTTATTCTTCAAAAGACTTGAGAATATAGCTATTGCTTGTGGAATCAGGCTCTCTGATCGTTGATTTGAATTAATAGAAAGTACTTTAATCGACATTCTGCTAAGATAATTTTTCAATTATAAAAATCAACATAAATCAAATAATAATTGTAAGATAATGGATTTAATACTTAACTTTAATTTTCAAAAATATAGTATATATTATATTACATAGATAAGCTTTAAAAAAAAGATTTATTAGAAAAATGAATAAAACTATTGATCTCAAAATATATCTGGCTGACTTAACCTATACCCAACAAACAATTGCTGCAGATGTTATTCCTCAAGCGATTGGTGGTATTGCTTCATATGCAGAAAAACATCTAAAATTAAAACATAAAATAAAATTATTTAAATACCCAGAAAAATTAATTAGTTTTTTAGAAAAAGAGAAGCCAGATATTATTGGATTTTCAAATTATATTTGGAATTTCGAGTTATCTAAAAAATTTTGTAAAGTTATCAAAAAAATTTATCCAGATACAATAACTGTAATCGGTGGCCCAAATTTCCCAATCGACGAAAAACAATTAAAAGAATTTGCAGAAAAAAATAACATGTTTGATTTCATAATTTTAAAGGAAGGAGAACTTGCATTTAAAAATCTTATAGAAAAAATTCATCGCAAAACAAATACAAAAAAAAAAAATATAAATAACTACTGTATTGAACAAAAAATAATAACCGAAAATGAAAGAATAAAAAACTTGAGTGATATTCCCTCACCTTACTTTAATAAATATTTAGACGAATTTTTCGATGGTAAATTAATGCCAATTATTCAGACAAACAGAGGATGTCCATTCTCTTGTACATTCTGTGTTGAAGGAGTAAAATACTATAACAAGATAAATCTGAATGATCAAAAAAAAGTCAATAAGGAACTAAATTTCATCGGTAAAAAAATGTATGAGCTTTCAAAGAATGGTAACAGAAACGACCTTTTTATAGCAGACTCAAACTTTGGAATGTACAAAGATGATATTAATACATGTGAAGAGATTAGGTTAGTTAAACAAAAATATAAATGGCCTGATTACATAAACGTTGCAACAGGAAAAAATCAAAAAGAAAGAGTTCTTAATGCAGCGAAATTACTTGACGGAGCTATGAGACTATCAGGTTCTGTTCAGAGTTTAGATAATGAGGTTTTAAAGAATATAAAAAGATCAAATATTTCATCAAATGGTCTTATTGAACTTGCACTTGAGGGAAATAAAAGTGGTGCCAATACTTACTCAGAAGTGATTTTAGGTCTTCCTGGAGATTCACTTCATAAACATTTTAATACGGTTAAACTAATTGTAAACGCAGGTTTTGTTAATGTTTATTTATTTCAACTTATGATTCTACCTGGAACTGAATTAGATACTCCAGAAACAAAAGATAAGTTTAATATGGACATTAAATATAGAATTCTTCCAAGATGCTATGGACATTACAAACTCAAAGGTCATGATATTTTGTCTGCAGAGGTGGAAAGAGTTTGTATTGGAAACAATACATTGCCTTTTAAAGATTATTTAGAAGCAAGGAAAATGCATCTAGCCGTAACAATATTTTACAATGATTCTATTTTTTCATCTGTTAAAAAATTTCTTCAAATTAATCAAATCGAATTGTGGGATTGGATTATGGAGATACTTCATTTAATGAAAAGCTCTAATTTGAAGACAATAATGAATGATTTTGAAAAAGATACCAAAAAAGAGCTTTGGGATAGTGAATCTGAATTAAAGGAATTCTCGGAAAATGAAGAAATTATTGAAAAGTTCATAAGTGGAGAAATTGGTAATAATTTATTATTTACATATAAAACAAGAGCCATTACTGAACATTGCACATCTTTATGTGAGATTGTTTTAGAATCAACTACCAACTTATTAAAAAAACACAAATTGTATAATCAAACCAACAAAAAATTTATCGAGGAATGTGTTAATTTTCATAAGTTTAGTATGATGAATATTTTTAAAGGAAGAGAAAAAACTCCAAATGGTTATTTTACATTCAATATTAAAAAATTTATTAATCATAATTTTAATAATTTTAAAATTAATGATATTGAATTTAAGAAAACTAGAGCAATCTCATTTGTTCACAACGAAGACCAAAAAAGTATTTTGAATAACTTTGAAAAGATTTATGGTAAAAGTGAATTAGGTATCGCCAGAATTCTCTCAAAGATACACACGAAAAAATTCTACAGAGTACCTTCACTCAGTAAAAAAAATACTTTTGCTAAGAACAAGAGTAGCTACATTTTGTCAGGGTTACAAAACTAGTTACTAGTTATAAGATTTTCTAAAATTATAGGCATTCTTTTTTTTAGATCTCCGCTTGGATTGTTTGTCCAATACTTAATTACTTCTCTTTGGTCATTGTTTAAATCTTTTACGATTTCTTTCTCACTTCTTATTTTTTCTAGTAAAATCTCTTTTAGTTCAGTAGGCGAATTAGCATAAGTAGGTACATTATTAAAATTTAATAAATGAGACTGATACCTTTTTTCATTTGCCTCCTCAAATCTTGGTGATATGACTGTCTTTCCTGAAACAATTGATTCCAAAATACTACTTGAATTAAAGGCACAGATTATATCATTATCTTTTATTAATTCTGAAGCATTATTATAAAAATTAGAACTAATTGTTAAATTTTTTGGTAGTTTCCCAAAACTTTTAAATAAATTAATTGCATATTCTAGATCAGAAATTTTAGGTTTAATTGTTACCTTAATATCATGATTTTCACATGCGATTTCATAGATAATTTGATTTGTTTTTTTTACCAAATTTGTCCATTCAAGATCTTTTTTTTTATCGTAAAAAGCTTTCAAACCCATTTTATAAATCATGGATGGAAACTGAGCCGTAGGTTGGGTGAAGAAAACACCAAGTTTTTTTGAGTTCAGTTTAACTCCAATATTCTTTCTTCTCCAAGAATGTAATTCATCAAGTCTCAGCATCCCCAAAATTTTTATTTTTTTTTCGTCATATAAACCTGAATCAACAATTAATTTTTTTGTGAGATTGTTATAAACAATAAGACCATGGCCTTCAAAAGGCTCTCTTCCAGATGTAAAAGCCTTAAAAAAGTAATCTCTCCACCCATCTGATAACATACATTCTTTGTGAAAAGAGATAAACTTACCATTACAAATATTTATTGCTTTTGCCATTTCTTGTTCGTCAAACTGACCAAAATTTCCAGACAACCATGCATCTATTTTTATTTTTTTAGAAATCTGGATAAATAATTTTTGATAGAACTCTCTAAGTTCCAACTTTGCCTTTATTATTTTTTTATCATTAGAGAGATAATTCCAATGAGACATATTTTTAGGTAAAAAGTTTGTTGCTAAACTTTTGTTTAATTGTCGACTATATTGATAAATTTTAAAATTATTTGAATGACTAAGTCCGTTAAATATATCATCATTAAAAGCTCCCTTTGAATTAAAAAAAATATTATATTTACTTAAAAATGTTGATAGGGGATTATGATAAGGAACTAATGACCTAATGATTTTTTTAGCAACCTCTTTTTCATCTAACTTTCTATTTTTCTTCAAATCAAGAGTTAAACTCTCTATATAATTCCTTTTAACTAGATATATTAAAGCTGAGTATTTTTGAGTTATATTTTCTTTAAAATTAAAATTCATTCTAGCTAAGAATTAGAGTTATTCTTTAAATATAATTCTGCATTTTTAAAATCTTCAACAGAATCTATATTTGAAAAAAAGCCTTTTTCAATTACGAAACCAGTTTTATTACTAAACATTTTTCCGTTTTTAATTAAACTTCTTTTAATAGCGTATATTTGACCAGTTCTTATGTATGTATCATCAAGCATTTGTCTATTAATCACAAATTTTCCCTCTTTTAAAAAGTTTTTCAAAATGTTTTTATCTGATACTTTTAGTTGCTTTAGAGGGTTAAACTTTGGATCAATCTTACTTATACTCCAAACAGCATCCAAGTCCTTATCGACCAACTTTCTAATAGCATCCGTTATCATTTTTTTTTTTCTAACAGGACTTGTTGGTTGAAGCATCAAAATTATATCAAACCTGGAGTCATAGAACTTTTCACAAAATTTCAAAGAATGCTGAAGAACTTCTATATCATGAACATTGTCGCCAGATATTTCTTTTGGTCTAACAAAAGGAGCTTCCAATCCAAACTTTTTGGCTATATTAATTATTTTTAAGTTATCAGATGAAACTATTGTTTTATCAATAATTGATATTCTTTTAAGGATATCGGCAGTATAAAAAATCAAAGGTTGACCGTTAAGCTTTTTTATATTTTTTAACTTAATACCTTTAGATCCACCCCTAGCTGGAACAACTGCTAGGATTTTGATTTCTTTGCGAGAGTTTGAAAGGATCATTGAGTATTATTCAACTTTTTAAAAATTTCAAACCTTCCCCAATGCTTTACAATGGTTTTCCTTTCCTCTCTTTTCATATCATTAATTTTAGAATCCTTATAAACTGAATCATGAGAATAATGAGTTGTTGAAATTTCTTCAGCGATAAAACCTGCTTTAGTATTAAACTTATGCCATGTTCCAGGCAATACTAAAGCAGTATCTCCTGGAATAAGTTTTTTCTCCCTACCATCAATATTAAGATTTATAATTCCAGATAGTACTTGAAATGTTTCTTCTTTAAGCTTGTGATAGTGAAAAGGATGATCCTGCCCAGGTAACTGGATTAAAATTTTCTTACAATATTCCCTGTTTATACATTCTATTAATATACATCCAATATCTTTAAATTTTTTAACTCCATAATGATGAGAGTATTCAACATTAAATTCATTTCCCAGGTCTATTTTAGCAAGGTTAAGCATCGCCTTTACTTTATGGACATAATGATAAAGTAATTCTGTTTTTGAAACCTTTGGAAAAGTTATATTTTCCTTAACTAAAATTTCATCAATTTTATTTTTTTTCTTCAAAACAATTCCTTGTTTAAAGTGACCAGCATTAATTTGATTTTTTAACTTAGGCATTGCAAAGTAAACGTCGTTTTTATTTAATTTACTTCCACCATTTAGTGAACTTTTTAAGTATACTCCTCTCTTAAGCTCATCTAAACTTTTGGTTTCTTCGTCATAAATTATTCTTTCTTCAGATCCCAAAACAGTATTGGAGTAAATTATTGACTTTAACCAATTATCTACATCTTCTGGTGACGAACTATAAGCATTTAATTTTACATTCTTATTTTCTAATCCAACATGTCTTTCAAAGATTTCAGCTCCAAGGGCTTTTGCTATCATCACAATTTTTGAGTCTTTAGGATCCTCATGTGTTGACCAACCAATTTTTAGATTGGGAAATCTATTTTTTAGCATTTTAATATTCATAAGATTACTTTTTGAATAATTCATTGGATAAATTGAAACACAATGCATTAAAGAAATATCCATTCTACGATGTTCAGCAAAACTTACAATTTTATCTATTTGTTCTATATCTATACCACCAGTTGATATTACAGTTGGTAGGTTGATGGTTGACACCTTTTCTAGAAGTGGCCAGTCATCAGCTGAACATGAAGCTACCTTTATTAGGTCAAAGTTCATTTGTGAAATTGCATCTACAGAGATTTCGTCAAATGGAGTACACATTGTTAAAAATCCATTCGCCTTAATTTCATCAAACAACACTTTATATTCATGTAAATTCAGTTTAGTACTTTCAAATCGATTAATATGCTTAACCTTCTTATCACCTTTAAATTTTTTGTGAATAAAGGTATCTAAGTCTCTAAACTGAAACTTAAATGCTACATTATGAACATTATTTTTTTTTAAAATTTTGCCGTGTTCTTTGATTAATTTCAAACCATGCTCGACTGAACCTTGATGGTTGTTGGCAATATCCAAGACTATAAGATCATTTATCAATTTTATTACTTTCTATGAAATGAACATTAATTTTAAATATAATCAATGTTAAAATTATATTGAAGTATAAATATAATAGTATAATTTATGATATTAAATTTATTTAAAATTTATAGTGTTAAAAAAAATTTTTTTTGTCATAACAGCTAGAGCAAGTTTATCTCGTGTTAAGTCAGTAATACAAAATTGTAAAAAAAAAAAAAACCTTAAAGTTTATGTTATTTCAGCTGCTTCAATGGTCTCTAATAAATATGGGGAAGCTGAGAAAGATCTTCAAAAACTTGGTATAAAGTCTAACTGGAGACTTCCTTGTCTATTTGATGATCATGACATTGTATCACAACCTAATACAACTGCAAATCTAATACTCCAGCTTACATCAATTTTTCATAATAATAGACCAGATGCAGTTGTCTCAGTTGCAGATAGATATGAAACTATAGCAACGGCTATTGCATCTAGTTACATGAATATTCCATTAATTCATTTACTTGGTGGAGAAGTAACAGGTAATATTGACGAAAAAGTAAGACATGCAATAACGAAATTATCGGACATACATTTAGTTGCTAACAAAGATTCGTATAATAGAATTAAAAAGCTTGGAGAAGATCCAAAAAAAATCTTTGTAACTGGTTGTCCATCTATTGATATTGCAAAAGAATCCATTAAACATGACCTAAAAAAAATAAAATTAGATGGAGTAGGAAATGAAATTGATCTTTCAAAAGATTATTGTGTTGTTCTTCAGCATCCAGATACAAGTAGGTTTGATAGATCAAGAAATGATATTAATTGTATTCTAAAGGCAATGAAAAAAATAAATTATCAAACAGTTTGGTTTTGGCCTAATCCAGATGCTGGGACCTCACAATTATCCGAGGGTATAAGATCATTTAGAGAAATAGAAAAAATTAAAAATGTTTACTTCATTAAACATTTAAGAGATTTAGATTTTTTATGTCTTTTAAAAAATTCAAAATGTCTGATAGGAAATTCAAGTGTTGGAATAAGAGAATGTGCTTACCTAGGAATACCTGTTGTAAACATTGGAGATAGACAAAAGAATCGATTAAGAGCAGAAAATGTTATTGATGTAGAACTTAATATTAGCGCAATTATTAATTCAATTGAAAAACAACTTAAAAAAAGTTACAAACCGTCAATAATTTATGGGGATGGAAATTCAGGAAAAAAAATATCGGATATATTGTCTGAATCTTCATTTTCATATAAAAAGCAAATTACCTATTAAGTGAACAATAATTTTACAGATAATAATAAAAAAAAAGTATTATTTTTTTTTTGTTATCGCTTTTTAGAATTAAGACTTCTGATAACTAGCAATTTAGCTGACGAATTACAAAAAAAATTTCGTATAATAATTTTTACGCCACCAGAGATAAAAAAAATTTGTAAATCAAATTTAAGTAAAAATATAAAATTTTTTGATTTAAGATTTCATAGTGAAAAACATAAAAGAAAAAATAGAGGATTTAAAGATAAAGTTCTAAATTGGTTGAGATTAATTCTCTCTTTCACATATTCTAGTTCTTACAAAATTTGTAAATCTCAAGAAACAACTATCAATTCTTATTTGAATAGTAAGAAAAATGATAAACCTTTTCAAAAACTGAAAACGTATTTTTTAATAACAATTGTAAAGATAATTTCAAAAAAAAAAATTTTTAGAAGAATAATTCAAAAGATTATTTATAAAATGCTTGATACTAAACGTCACACTGACATCTATAAAAAGTTCAAACCTAGTTTTGTTATCATTGGATCATTTGGCTTAGATGTCGATGCAAATGTAATTAAAGAAGCAAAAGAAATGAATGTTAAAACAGTTGCTTTAACACAAAGCTGGGACAGGATCGTTTCCAAGGGATACCCAATTACTGAACCAGATTATATTTTTGTTTGGAATGAGCATATGAAATTAGAATGTGAAGAATTTCTTGATATTAAAAAAGAAAAAGTGTTTGTTACAGGAACAGCTATTTGGGATAATTTTTTTAACAAAACTGGTTTAATTAAAAGAAATGATTTTTTAAAATCTTTGAAGCTTAAACCTAAAAAAAAAACTATCTTCTATCCTTTATCAGCTGCTTTATGGCATGAAGAACTCATGAAAAATCTAGAAGAAATAAAACAAGCCTTTCAAAAAAATTTAATAAAAAAAGAGTTTCAGATGATAATAAGAGTACATCCTTATTATTACATGGAAGATTTTACAAAAAGAGATGAGTTATTTAATAAGTTAAAAGAAATTTCCTCAGACAGTAATATATATATTGATTTTAATAATGTGGAAAAAAAAAAAAATATTTACATTCTTAAAAAAAAGGATCAAATATTTACTCTTAATGCTTATCATCACTCGGATATAAGCATAAGTGCACTATCATCGGCAATGGTTGAATCACTTTTTTTTAATAATTATGTGATAAACGTTATATGTGGTAGAGCAAACATTAAAGGACATTCTTTTGATGTAAGTAAACATAAGCTTCATCATTTAGAACATTTATACTCATATAAAATTATTCAAAATGTTTATAATCACAATGAATTAATAGATAAAATAAACTCAAGTTTAAATAAAAAAAATAATAAAAGAAAAGTTGAGAAATTTATTATTAATGAGGCATCAATTCATAGAGGAAATTCTTCAGCAAGACATCTAGAAATATTATTAAATTTATCTGAGAAAAATAATGCCTAAAATTAATTACTTTAGTAACTCAATTGTACCGTCAAATACCGCCAATGCAGTCCATGTTACAAAAATGGCTGATGCTCTTGAAACAAATGGAAATTTAAACAGTTTTTTTTTATATAAAAAGAAACATAAAGATATAAAAAGTTTTTATAACTTAAAAAATATTTTGAACTATAAACAATACTATTTTAGTCCTGCTCCAGTTTTCAATACGATAGACGCAGTTTTAACAATTTTTCGCACAAAAAAAAAAAATATTACTTATGGGAGAAATATTAAAGTTTGTATAATTCATGCATTTTTTAATAGAAAAGTTATTTTTGAAACACATCAACCGTTAAACTTATATCCATCATTTGATAAATTTTTAATTTTTTACCTGATAAAAAAAAAAAAATTGAATCAAATTATATGTATATCAAGTGCACTTAAAAAGATAATTGAAAATGAAATAAAGAATTACGATGTTGAAATAAATGTGCTGCATGATGCAACAACACCCAAAAAAAAAAAAACTAAAAAAAAAAAAAGTATAAGTAAAATTGGGTATACTGGAAGCCTATTAGAGGGTAGAGGAATTGAATTAATAATAAATCTAGCCGCAATTTTGCCTGAATTTGAATTTCATATTGCTGGTGGTAGTTCATTTGAAATAAAAAAAATTAAAAATAAATCTCAATCAAATATTTTTTTTCATGGTTTTCTTAATCAAAAAAAAATTGAGGAATTTCAATCACAAATGGATATTTTACTTGCACCATATCAATTTAATACAAAAATTCCGGGTAATAAAATAACCACCAAATGGATGTCTCCATTAAAGATTTTTGAATATATGTCGTCAGGAAATCCATTTATTTCTTCTGACATTCCAGTTCTTAAAGAAGTACTGACGAACAATTACAATTGTCTTCTATGTCACCCTAAAAAAGTTAACGACTGGAAAAAAGCAATTTTAAGAATATTTAAGGACAAAAAACTTACAAAAAAAATTGTTGAAAATTCTCTAAAGGACGTAAGTAGGAAATACACTTGGCAAATTAGAGCATCAAAAATTGTTGAAATAGCAAAAAAATTAGTTTAAGAAATTTTATTCTTATTATTCCATTTTATTGTAGGTAAAATTGAAGATTTAATTACGTTTTTTTTAAACTTATCTACAGTTTTCAAAATTCTAATAATGACATCTTCGTTTAGTAGAACTGGTTTAAGTCCTAAATCAAGAAGATTTGTGTTTTTTGGGTTATAGTAATGTTTAGCCATCTCAATTCTTGGGTTTTTTAATTTCTTGACTTTAACATCTAAATTAATAATTTTGGCTGCCTTAACAACTAATTCTGCAATCTGATTAACTGAAAAAGTTTCGGTGAATTGATTAAATACTCTAAATTCACCTTTTTGAGATGGATTTTGAATTGCTATTTCAACACATTTTATCGTATCAACAATATTCAAGTATCCTCTTATCTGATCACCATCACCATACACGGATAGAGGTAAATTTAAAATTGCTTGAACGCAAAATCTATTTAATACTGTTCCAAAAATTTGATCATAGTGAAAACTTGTATGAAAATTTTCCTCATATTTTGATAGTTCAGTATCTATCCCATAAACTACACCCTGATTCAAATCTGTAGCCCTAATTTTCCAGATATCACATGCAAGTAAAATATTATGCGAATCATGAACTTTAGATAAATGATAAAAACTTCCAGGCTTTTTAGGAAAAGGTAGCACATCCTCTCTGCCATTATGTTTAATTTTAATATAACCTTCCTCAATATCAATGTTTGGTGTTCCATATTCACCCAGAGTACCAAGTTTTACTAAATGGGCATTAGGAACTACCGACTTTATCGCAAATAGCAGATTTAAGTTTCCAATAACATTGTTATGTTGAGTAAAAACAGCTTGTTCTCTTCCAACCATAGAATAAGGTGCTGAGGGTTGTTCAGCATAATGAATTATTGCATCAGGTTTAAATTCTGAGAGCGTTTTATATACAAACCTGGCATTCAACAAATCGCCAATAAGAAGCCTAATCTTTTTCTTTGATTTTTTATTCCATTTTTTCACTCTTTCATGCAGGGACGGTAACTTAATAAGAGGTTCTGTACCTAGCTCTAACTCAAGTTTTCTTTTTGAAAAATTATCTATTGCACAAACATTGTGACCTTTTGAAGAAAAATACATTGCTGTTGGCCACCCAAGATATCCATCTGCTCCAAGTACTAAAATTTTCAAACTATTCTCCTTTTTAAACATTAGACTTTATACATTTTTTTTTTATAATCAATAGCAATGAAAATCTAATGTTTCTTCAGAAAATTTTTGTAATTTTTATTAATTTTTGTGATTGTATCTATAACATTTTTTGCTGTTTTACCATTTCCATAGGGCTTTTTAAATTTCTCTTTTTTTTTATTAAGAATTTTCAGAACTGTTTTTTTAAAATTTTCAATGTCGTAATCAAGATCAATAACATTATTTGACCTCAGTCTATTTCTTTGCCTTTCACCAAGGTTAATTACATTTAAAGAAAAATAAGGTGCTTCAATTATTCCGCAAGAAGAGTTTCCAATCAACAAACTTGAAACATTCATTAAGCCCAAAAATTCAGGAGACTCTAAATTTTTAAATAACTTAAAGTTTTTATATCCCCTAAATTTTTGTAAAATTCTAACTATCTTTTCATAACCTGGGTCAGAGCATGGATAAATAGCAATTAAAGTTATATCTAAACTTAGTAAAAAATATAACATCTTTTCTAATTCTAAATAATTCTTTTGTCTGTTAAGTGTCTCAGGGTGAAAAAGGAATAAAACTAACTTTTTATTTAATTTATATTTGTTTTTTATTGACAGTTTGTCTTTATAATTCTTGTTTACTATTGGATCAATGTGATTATCTCCAACGATAAAAATACGATTCTTTTTTTCTCCCATATTAACTAAGTTCTGATAACTTTGCTTATTACTTACTAGATGAATATGAGCTAATTTACTAACACTGTTTCTAATAGAGTCATCAATATTTCCAGATACATCACCACCTTGAATATGAATTATAATTAAATCAAAATGAATTGCCGCAAGTGCTGCAGCCAAGACCTCACTTCTATCACCATACAAGAATAAATAATCAGGCTTCATTTGATAAAAAACCTGTGATAATTTTTCAATAATAACTGACATTGCAGAAACTCTAGAAAATGGATCGTCCTTTTTCTGAAATAATGGTATTTCTATTAAATTTTCAAAATCTTTTTTTATTTCGTTTACAGTATTCCCAAACTTTTTATCTAAATGCTGATCTGTTACTATTAACTTAAGGTCATATTTTTTTGATTTTTCAAACAACTTTAACATTGGTTTCATTGCACCATAACCTCCCCTTTTACCTGTCAAAACAAACACTTTTTTCATCAATAAAGGTCTTTTATAAAAATTGGATGATCTTGCTTAATATTTTTCTTAATCCTTTTACCAATTATTTTTTTGAAATTTTGAACTTCAATACCAGAGTTTATTCTTTTAAACTTTAAATCTTCAATTTTTAAAATCATGTTTTTGTTTAGGTTTTTCGCTGCAACTAATCTTTTAAGTGCCCAACTCATTGAAGCTTTTTCACAATTTTTAATTTTTTTTTTTTCTTCACCCAAAATCGGTTTAATCATTTTTAAATTTTTTACAAATTCTTCAAAATTATCAGGACCTGCAGAAACCTTCCAATCTTGAGCATCTCTTATATTATAATCTAAAGTTATATGTTTCTCTACAACACATGCTCCTCTTGAAACTGCTAAGTATGATGGCAAAAATGAATTAGTGTGATCAGAATAACCAACAAGAATCTTAAATTTTTTTGCTAAATAAACTATATTATTTATGTCAACCTCATTTAAAGGAGTTGGATAGGAAGTAATACAATGAAGTAAAACTACATTTCTTGCCTTTTTTTTTTTTAAAAAAAAAACTAACCTTTCTATTTCGTCAATTTTATGTAAACCAGTAGAAATTATTATTGGTTTTTTTTTACTTATAATTTTACTAAGAAAATTAAAATTTCCCTTTTCACCAGAACCTATTTTATATGCTGATAAATTTAGTTCATCCATTAATGATAAAGCAACATCATCATGAGGTGTACACATAAAAACTAAACCTTTTTTTTTTGCATACTTTTGAGACTTTTTTATAAAATTTAAATTTACCTCCTTAATTAGCATTCTTTTATGCCATTTTTTGTCAACTTTACTAATCAGCTCATCAGTTTTATAAAATTGTGTCTTGAAAATATCAGCTTTAGCTTTTGCTGCTAAATCAATTAGTTTTTTCATTTTTAAAAAATCACCAAAATGATTTACACCAGCCTCAGCAATAACGACTAATTTTTTTTTTGAAATTTCAAGATTTTCAATTAGTATTTTTTTATTAAAACTCATCTTATGATAATATATATTAGAGGTATTTTTTAAAGCTGATTCTTAAACATTTTTATCATGACAAAATTTTTAAAAAAAATAATAAATCTTTTATATTCTATTAAAAATTCACATTTTTCATTAAAGATAATTCACAATAAAAATAAGCTTTTTTTTAAAAAAAAATATGACATTTCAAAAAAAATAATTGTTAGAAGATCTGATGGTTTTAAGAAGGTTTCATTTACTAAAAATAAAAATTATAATGAAGCTATTAATTTCATAAGAAAAAAATATAAAATTAATAGCATTATAAAAAAGTCTAAAAGTAAAAAAGGTTTTTTAAAAGTTATAAATTTAAATATTTTTGAAAATAACTCTATTTATAAACTTGCTAATGATAAATTTATTATAGATGCTTTGTCTAATTATTTTGAATCAATCCCAATTCTATATAATGCCCAACTCTGGGTTTCCAAACCAAATAAAACTAAAGAACATTCTCAATTATTTCATTTTGACAGAGAAGATTATTTACAAATGAAAGTTTTTTTTCCTATTTCCGGGATTGATCGGGAATCTGGTCCGATAAAACTCATAAACGCTAAGCAAAGTAGAGAATTTTTGATTAAATGTCTTAAAACATTCAAAGTTGTTAGCCTTAAAGACAGGCATAGTGACAAATTTGTTTTTGACAAAATTAAAAATCCAAGAATTGTTGAAATGACTGCAAAAGAAAATGAAGCTATTTTAGTAGATACTACTAACTGTATTCATTATGGTAGTAGGTCTTCCAAAAAGAAAAAATATCAATTGCTTCTTCATTATGTTACACCTTACTCCCCAAAAGTTTTTAGTCACCTGATCAAAAACGATATAAATAATATTAATACAATGTCATATCTAGCATCTTCTAACCAAATTCATTCATAAAACATTTATCAATTAATTTCATAGTCATATAGCCCTTTTCAAAACTTATATCATTTGTTCTATTATTACCCTCAATACATTTATTAATATATTTTACCTCTTCAAGAAAATCTTGTTCTCTAGTTTTTTTAAAATCAATTAACTCTTGTTCACCAGTTTTTTTATTAATAATAATTCTGTCTGAATTTTTATTAAAATTACAAATCCATTCAATTGTTCCGTCTTCACAAATTATTCTTGCAGTTTTTTTATGCGGCGTTGTAATAACATCTTGAATTACCCTACCAATGTTGTTTTGATCGGTCTTCAAACTTATCATTGCTATTTCATCATAATCAAGTCCATTGTTCCTATTAAATTTAAATATTGGAAAAACTTCTTTAATTTGACCAAATTTACTTTTTAGTGCGAGATGCTGCCAAAGATTTAACGCATGTGAGTGTTCAGATAAAGCTCCTCCACCTTTCTTAATAAATCCCAAATAGCTCTCATGTGGACCATCAAGCCAAGGATGAGCTTTAAAAATTCCATCCCAGTTTTCCCTAAATTCAACATCAATAGTTATTACATCTCCAAGTTTATTGTCCTCAATTAATTTTCCTAAATATTGAATCGACTTAGAGACTACATGATTATATCCAACAAATACTTGGGATTCAGTTTCTTCAATTTTAGTTTTTAAAATTTCAATCTTCGAATCACCAAAAAAACTTAAAGGCTTTTCAATTAAAATATTTTTATTTCCGTCACTGATTGATTCTAATGCAAGATTTGTATGACTGTCAGGTGGAGTTCCTATAACTACAAAATCATATTCTATTTTAGGTATTTCATTTAATAAATATAAGTTTATTTTATTATCCCAATCACCATACCTAGACGGATATATTTCATTTTTCATCCTAACAAGAGCCTCTTTATCTGTATCACAAATAAAAACCTCATAGTTTATAGTTCTAAAAGCTCTACTTAAATGATTACCGATAGAACCTGCTCCATAGATTTTCACTTTTTTCATCTATTAACTCCTGTTATTTAAAATTTAAGATTTTTTATAGTAAGTATTGATTAACTTATCAACAATAAATCCTTCAGACTTCTGTAAACTATCCTTTGTTAAACCTCCAATATGAGGTGTAATTATTAAATTATCGTGACTTTTTAGATAATTTATAATTTTTAGATTAGATCCAGATTCTAGATCATATTCATTATCAATAACGTCAAGCGCTGCTCCACTAATAATTTTTTTTTTAAGGGCATAAAGTAAGTCTTCTTGATTAATAACCTCACCTCTTGAGGTATTAACAATTACACAATTTTTTTTCATTTTTTTAAAAAGATTTAGTTTAAAGAAATGATGATTTTCTTCATCATATGAAACATGTATTAAAATTATGTCTGATTTTTTTAAAAGTTTATCTAAACTTGATTTAACGTCAAATTTTTTATCATAAGTAAGTACTTTTGCTCCAAAGCATTTTGCAATTTTCTTTGATGATTTTCCAAGTCTGCCCAAACCTATAATTCCAATATTTTTTTCTTTTAAATCTTCTCCAAAAAAACTGTTTCTATCCCATCTTTTTTTTTTCACATCATCAATTGCTGATGGAATTCTTCTCATAAGTGATAGTAATAATCCAAAAGTAAGTTCACATGTTGAGTTAATTTTTTTTATTTCATTTTTACAATCTCTTAAACTAATTATTTTTACTTTTTTTTTTTTTAACTTTATATGATTTAAACCAGTCGTAGGTGTACCAATAAACTTTAGCTTTGAGTTCTTACTTATTAAATTATCTTGAATACAAAATTTTAATCGTATAAAAATAACCTCAAAGTTATTTATCTTTTTTTTTAAATCACCGAGATTATCACAGCCAAGCTGTACTTCAAATACTTTATTGAGCTTTTTTAAGTTCTTTTTCAGAAAATATCTTTTTTCTGTGATAAGTAATTTAGGTTTATTTTCTTTCATTTCTCAGACTTATTTATTATTGATATTAATTTCCAGTCATCTGGTTCATCGATATCAAACGAATTTAAAAGATTTACCTCTACACCTAAAATTTTTTTTCCAAATAAAATTCCTTTCCTAATTAATTTGGTTTTAATTATGTATATCGAACCTACTCTTGAAAAATAATTAACATTATTTTGTCTCAATGTTCCTCTATTAGAATGATTAAACTTAGGGATTAGGAATTTATTTTTTTTTTCATAAATTGTATTTAGTAAATTTTTTTTTGTTTTAACTACAGTTATAACATTATCAGGATTCTCCTTCTTAAACAATTTAATACAGTTTTCAACATCTTTAATACTTCTGATTGGATTTGTTGGTTGAAATAAAATAACAGCGTCAAATTTTTTTTTTTTTCTGCGTAAATTAATGCATGTTTTATGACATCTATTTGTAAAGTTGAATCTTTAGATAGAGACTCTGGTCTTATAAAAGGAACTTTTATGTCGTATTCTTTGGCAATTTTTATTATATCTAAGTCATTAGTTGATAAAATAGTTTCCTCAAACCTATAAGACATTTTTTTTACTACATCAAACGTCCAGCTGATTAATGGTTTTCCGTTCAGCAACTTCTTATTTTTATTTTTAATTCCTTTAGAACCTTTTCTCGCATTAATAAGAGCCAGGAGTTTCATAGTATTCAACAATTAGTATCAATGATAAACATTTCTCTTTTATCATTAAAAGCCGTATCACAACAAATTTTTTTTCCACAAGTTGACCATCTTGGGTGAAGATCACATTTATTTTTTCCGTAATAATTTTCTGGATTAAAAAAATAAGCAATGGATTTATATTGTTTTTTTTTTTTATTTATCACTAATAATGTCTGATTACCTAGACGATCTGGATATGTATCTGTAACAATTAAATTTTTATTTTTAGGATTAACAGAAGGATGTCCATCATTGTTTGTAGGGAAATATGACAATATATACTTTCTTTTCTTTTTTAAATCATATTCGTAATAATTTACAATTTTATCTTTTACAATCGTTATTATTATTTTATTAGAGCTTAACCAAAAATAATGAGAAGGTACTTCTATTGAGGTGGTGATGGGAAAAATTTTTTTTTTTTTTGAGTCATAAACAAAAAGTGTTGATTTAAAGTTTTTATCAATTTTGTAAATAAAGAAAAAAGAAAAAAAATACCCACATTTTGAAAATTGTAAATGATTGAAATAAAAACACTTCACATTATTGATTTTTAAGCAATTTAATAGTTGTTTTGCCTCAATTTTTAATTTGATACTACTATTTTTTAAGCTTATTAACTTAATATTATTTTCTTTTTCTTTATGAAAAAAACCATATCCAGGTCTAAATTTTTCTAAGACACTAAAATTAATTGAAAGTCCCAACATTTTTTTTTCATTAATATCAAAAATTGGAAACTTTATAATTTTTTCTTTTCTAGACTTTATATTTATAATTTTAAAAGAACCTTTATCTTTTTCCAAGAAATTAAAACCAATAGATCTAGAATTATTTAGCCATCTTAGCCTAGCACCTAGTTGCCAACTCCAAGCATTAGTTTTATCAAAAATTTCATTTTTTTTTGTTTCGTTTAAATTAAAAACAACTATTTCAGCATATTTACTATTTTTTTTTACGGAGTGACATAGAATTAAATCAGAATTTAAAGAAAAGGGATTTAAATCATAGTATCCAAAAAAAATATCTTTATTTTCTATTCTTAAAACTTTAAAAAAATCTGAAAAAACTCTAAACTTTGGAAAAAAATATTGCCGAAAACTTAAAAATTTTTTTTTTAAAAAAAATTTAATAAACTTCTCCACTCTCGTATTTTTTTATATATAGTTTGGCTTCCATCAATGATCTTTTTATTTTTTCTTTAGGTTTACCCCCAAGAAAACCCCAGTTATTTTTTAATGTTGTATTTTGCAATCTAGAAAAAAAATCCTCACAATCTTTATAATTATTATAAAGATCGATAAATTTTTTTGAATTGAAGTAATATTTTTTTCTAATTTTTTTTAATAGAGCAATTTCTTTTTTGTAGTCAAAGTTGATTTTGGAAAAGTCAGGAATATCTATCTTTTTTTTTTTTGCTATGAAGTATTCATAAGAATCCCAACCTTCAAGTCGGTCTTTGGTTTTACTTAAAATATTGAATCCGTATTTTTTTAAAACAAGTCTCCAGGTTTTGTTAGTAAAAAATCTATAATGATTATGATTGTAATATTCTAAAGGAGAACCAAAAATTTTATCTGATCTCCATCTTACAAATAAATATCCATCATTGTCTAAAACTCTTCTTATTTCTTTTAGCGATCTGTTTAGATTGTAAGAATGTTCTAAAGAACCAAGACTTATCACTAGGGAAAATGATTTATCTGGAAATGGTAATTTTTCTCCTAAACCTACGTTTACATCATAACCAAGTTTTCTTGCTAATTTCACTGAAGGAACATGAGGATCAACTCCAAAAGTTTTCCATTTAGCTTTTTTCCAACAATCCATCGTTACTCCAGACGCACACCCGTGGTCTAAAAGTACTTTTCTTTTAAAATTTACTTTTTCTAATTTATTTATCCAGTTGAATACTCCATAACCTCTTTTTTTCTGCTCGGAAAGATAAATTGTTGAGGGTTCCTTACCGTCAAAAGCAACCTGCCTATATAGTATTTCATAATATTCTTTAAAAAATTTATCTGGATATGAAGGGTTTTGAAACTTATATCCACAATTTTTACAAATATAAATTTTTAGTTCTCCATAGTCACCAGGTCTAGCTACTCGACCGATAGATTGAATCTTTTGTTTTTGAGTATTAGAACAAATTTCACAAGATTTATTAATCTTTTTATACTTTTTTTTTAATAATTCATATTTCCTTAGAGAGTTCATATTATTTGATGCAAAGTACACCTTCAAAACACACATTTTTATAAATTGTCATTATATCTTGAAACCCTGCCCTTTTTAATAAGCCTAAATTTCCTTCAGATGAGAATGGTTCAAGGACACCTTTTATACCTTCAGCCTTTGCAAGAATTTCATTTGAACTAAAACCTTTTTCTATTTTAAAATTATTATAAATATTTGAAATCATATCTTGAAAACGGGCATCTGGTCCTCTTACTTTTTCAAAGAAAATAAATCCTCCTCCCCAATTAAGAGAATCATAGATTTTATCAAAAACTCTTTGTCTAAACTTAGGGTGTATAAATTGTATTGTGTAGTATGAAATTAAAAAATCGTTTTTTGGAAGGTCGTATAAAATTATATCTTTATTAATTAACTTAAGATTTTTCTTTTTTCCTATATAGCTTTTTGCCTTATCAATCATTGGTTTTTCAATATCAATACCAAAGTACTTAATTTTTTCCTTGTGTGAGTTATGATTAATCAATTTTTTTAGAAGCTCTCCAGTTGAAACACCTATATCAACTACTATGCCTCCTTTTGAACAGAAAAAGTCACTTATCTTACATATTAAGTCATGACCTTCTTCATACCCCATAATTGATTTTTTAGCATGATCAACAAAATTTTTAGCAACACTATTTGAAAAAGACCAAGAACCTCTTTTACTTACAATATTATCACCAACAACCAATTTTTTTTTCACTTAAGCTTCCATAAATGATTAAGAAAAATCATCATATCTTAATAATTTTTTTTTACTAACATTTTTAGTAAGTTTTCTCCCAATGATAGATTTTTTTTTGAATAAGGTATGCCTGTTCCAGGCTTTTTTAAAACAAGGTCTTTTTCTTTAATTACCTCACCCTTTTTCTTATCATTTGTTAAACACAATGAACTCATAAATAAATGCTTATTAGATATAGAATCAATTATTTCATCTCTCTTTTTTTTAGGATTCTGAATTTCAGAAAAATCTTTATTTAACTTACAAATAAATTTTAGCTCCTCTGCAACCAATGAAGATCCAGTGTCTGGACCATATTGATCCTTATCGAGTGCCAAATGCACTTCCAATATATTAATCCTTTGAGAAAGTGCATAGATTGGGGGGGCAATACTACCTGAATGATCAGAATATCCAATCAAAAAATTTTTATTCGTCTTTTTTAGAACATTTATGAAGTCAAGGCTCAGCTCAGCATTGGTTACAGGATATTTAGAAATACAGTGAAGAACGGCAATATTTCTTTTTTGTTTATGAAAGAATTTTATTTTTTCATAAATTTTTTCCGCTTTTAACATTCCTGTACTAAAGATAATATTTTCAAATCTTTTACATATCTCATCTACCAATGGATCATTAAATATTTCTCCAGAGGAAATTTTAATATTATTCAGACCAATTTCTTTTGCAAGATTAACAGCATACTTTGAAAAAACAGAAACCATGAATTCTATATTTAATTGATCACAATGTTTTTTTAATTCCAACCACTGTTCTTTTGAAAATTCCATCCTTTTCCAATATTCAAATCTATTTTTATATTGACTAGATAACTTAACTCTAAACTTTTCATCTACGGTAGATTCATATTCTGGATAATGCATTTGAAATTTTACTGCATCTGCTCCAGATCTTCTTGCAATATCGATAAATGCATGAGCATAACCAAGTGAACCGTCATGGGCTTGAGCAATTTCAGCAATCACGAATGTAGGTTCATTATTATTAATATTTTTTTTTCCTATTTTAAACATTGTACTTATTTTTTATTCATTAAAATATCATTTATCTAAACTATAAATTTTATCAGCATTTTTAATAGAACTTTTTCTATGTGAAACTAATATTATAGTTATATTTTGATTTTTAAGATTTTCAATAAAGGTTGATTCAAATTTCTCATCAGTAGAACCAAGAGACTCATCTATTATGAGTAAATCTGGTTCTTTATATAACGCTCTAGCTAGGCATATCCTTTTAATTTCTCCACCGGATAATTGTTTAATTAAATTCGATGAATTTGACTTTAAGATCAATTTTTCTATGTTACATAATTTAACTATTTTTTTAAATTTCATCTTATTAAAATTATTTTCTAAAACTATATTTTCAATAATATTGTCACTAAATAAAGAACAATTTTGAGTTACATAACCAATTTTTTTTTTTAAATTCTTTTCATTAATTTGTGCAATTGAAATATTATCAAAAAGAATTTCACCATCATAATTTTTATTTATCTTAATAAGAAGATCTAAGATTGAGGTTTTCCCTGATCCACTTCTTCCTAAAATTAAATTTATTGAGTTAGGGAATATTTTAAGATTTATAGATTTTTTTATTAGAATATTGTGATCACTAGATCTAATTTTGACTTTTTTAAATTCAATACATTTTTGAAATAATCTTTTCTCATCTGGTTCATGATCAGAAGAGATTGGTTTTTCTAATTTTAAATCGATTCCAATGTCTCTTTTAATTGACGCTATGGCCGCAAGAATAGTTTCTGTAGAAAAGGATTTGGAAAAAAAATTAATTGTTTGGATCAACATTTTATATGTAATAAAAAAAAATGTTGTAATAAAAGGTAAGTTATCTTTAATTTTTGAAAAATCAGAAAAAAAAATAAAAATTAACAGAAGGGTAACAGAAAAAAGAATTTCAAATATTGGAATAGCTGCAAAACTATACATCTTATTTTTAACTCTATTTATTTTTAAATTATTTGATTCTAGAGAAATCTTTGTATAAAAAAAATTTTTAAGATTTAAAACAAAAATTTCTTTCAAATTGTTAACTAACCATACAAAAATAGAAGTTATTTTTTTTTCTAATATAACCTTATTTTGCGCTATAATTGTACCTAGATTCAAATACTTTTTTGCAAAGGGTATAGAAATAAAAATTAATAAAACAAAAATTACTGCGATTTTATAATTTATAATAAAAAGAGTTATAAACAAAAAAGAAGTATAAAATAAAATGAACAATTGATCCAAAACTTTAAGAAGAAACATAGCACATTGATCTGTATTTCTTGATAAATTTTCTACTAAAACTCCTTCTTTTGTGTGAGCAATTTTACCTAAATCAGTGGACATAATTTTGTTTGACAAATTTTCATGTAAAATTGTTCTTAAACTCTCTGCAGTAAAAACTTGAAAATATCTTCTAAAAAGACTTGTAGTTGAACTTGCAATAATTATTAATAAACTTATTTTTATAATAGTATCGGAATTTAATTCAAGTTCTCTAACTTTTTCTAAGAAAAAATTGGATGATTTTGTCAACTCTCCTTCTAATAATACTTCCAGGACAGGATACAAACTCGCAATAGAAAATGCGGACAAAATTGATTCTAAAATCATTAGAAATATTATGGATATAAACATATGAAAGATTCTTTTATTAACACTTAATAAAAGCTTTATGATGCTAAAATATCTTTGCCCTATCATTATTTTAATTTAGAATCTTCATAGGTAATAAATCAAAAAATTCATTTTTTTCTTTATTACTTGTTTTTTTGTTTTGTATATTAACCCCATATTAAATTACTACTCAAAAAATCTACACTTTACTAGTAATAAAAATTTAAAAAACCCTATGTACGTTTCAAAATTTTATTAATTCTCTCATTAAAATAATTTATAAGAATATCTAATTCCTCTGACTCTAATAATTCGTTATCTTTTGAAAATCGATCTCTCTTCTTTAAAATTTTACTGTAAAAGTTTACTGCAACAGAACCTTCAATTATAGAGCACACCGATCTTGAAATATCTTTACTTGTTAAAGTTTTCATTTCTACTACCTTTTGAATTTTTTGTGGTAGCTCAAAAAGATTATAACAACGGATAATTCCCTTCTCGAAAATATCTCCATACTTTGGAAATCCAAGAACTAAAACTGGTTTCTTCATTATGATCGCCTCTAATCCAATAGTTGAAGAAATTACTGAAATAAATTTAGATTTTCTAACAATGTCAAATGAACCTAAATTTGAATCAATAAAAAACAAATTAGGGATTTCCAATAATCTTTCATAAAATTCACTTGATCTCTTACCGATTGATCTTGGATGCTCCTTGACTAGAAGTTTCATTCCAAACGGTAAACTAGCACCTAAATTTCTCAATAGTTCAATTTGATTTTTATGATACGGTCTTCCGAGAATTTGAATTGATACCTCAGGTTCAGTATGCAATGGAAAAAAACAAAATTCTCCAATATCTTTAAGATCATTAAAACTAAATAATCTTTTACTTTTTTTTAACATTGATTGATTGTGAAATATTTTTAAAGGGTACAAAAGATTTTTGACAAACCAATAACTAATAAAACCTGGATCATGATGATCATTTCTTGAAATAGGGTCCATATATTTTAAATATTCACCCTTCAAAGAATATAAAAGATCTCTAATGAAGTTAAATATTTTTATTTTGCTTTTTTTTTTAACACTTACACCTTCATAGATTATCCCATTAGAATTAATATTTTTTATAATTTTTTCAGCTTCAGCTTTGGTGGAAACAGAAAAAGTTCCCCTTTTTTTTATATTTAAAAAATGTGATGAACTCCCTAACGTTTTGTCATGAAGTGAAAAATAATTACTTAATCTAGAGGAATGAAATTGAAGTGTAGGAATATTTTTTTTTTCACAATATTTTATTGCTAAATACTCACCAAATGTTACGGGAACAGAGCCAACTAATACATCAGGTTTAATAAAATTAAAAAATTTCTCAAAACTTTCTACAAAAGTAAAAATTAATTTATATAACTCATTATCACGAAACCTACATTTGTAATCTTCAAGATATTTACAATGTTTTCCATAAATCAGTCTTCTATCACTTAAAATTGAATTCCATAAAATTCCTGGTTTAAACATTTGATTTAATTTTACAAAATTAATTCTTTTTTTACTCAAATTTGATTCTTTGAATATTTCCCATTCTTTAAGATAAAAAAAGTTTCTATCATGTTTATTTTTAAAATTTTTAAAATTTCTATAAAAGGAAGTATAGAAACCAATTTTCCCATTATAATTTAATTTTCTAAAAATTTTATCATAAATCTGAAGATTAGAACCTTGTGTAGTAACTATCAAATTTTTTTTCATTTAATAGCCTCCACATATAAACTTTCCCACTTTCTACCAATATCGTCAATTTTTAAGAAACTATCCTCAGATTCATTAAATCTTTTGTGAAGTATTTTTTTGAAACCTGCATTAAGTAAAAGATCTTTTAATAACTCAAAATCATAAACACCGTGGTGCCCAAAGTTATGAGTTAAACACCATATAGATTCTCCTTTGAGCTTACCCCAATTACTAAATTTCTTGTGGGATTTTTTATTATTGTAAAAATCAATATATTTTTTTAAGTCAGGTACTGATATTCTAAGAACTCCCCCCTTTCTTAAAATTCGTTTAATTTCTTTTAAAGTATTAAGTGCATCATGTATGGTGAGATGCTCTATAACATGTTCGGCAAAAATACCGGAAAAAAAATTATCTTCGCAATTAAGCCTATATCTTAAATCTATCTCCCAATCTAACTTTTGCGTTAATTTATTTTTTTTCAAAAGATATCGCAAAGAATTAAATTGATAAAAATCTGCGTTTACATAGTTTTTTAGAAATCTGTTACCACAACCAATGTTACAATATCCATTTTTAAATGGAGGAGATTTACAAAAAAACCTTCTTCCAACGATTGACATCAATTCAAAACTAAATGAGTATTCTGAACATCTACCCGAAGATTTATAATGAAATTCTGGTTTATTCATAAAATATTCCTAATTATTTAAATTCAAATATTATTCAATTATTTTCTCAAATATTGTTTTAAAATAATTAGACCCCTTAATTTTTCGAACATTTTTGATTTCATTCTGTGCATTTATAACAAGTTTTTTTCTCAATTTGTAATTATTTAGTAAAAGTAAGTACTTTTCATAAAAATCTGAAAAATCCCAATTAATAGGTATATATGTTTCATTATTTTTATAAATATTTGGATAAGTTTTAATATGACTCATATTTGGCATCATGAATGGACAACCATTAATCACACTTTCAAATTCTCGATAACAAATTTCTCCCCAACCAAACAAACTCAGTGTTATTTTAGATAATTTAAGTTCTTTATGGTACTTTTTTAATGGTAATTTTTGAAAAAGAATTGAATTTTCTAGTTTAAAGTTTTTATTTAAATATTGCTCAAAATATTCTCTTTGAAATCTAACAGTATTTCTTTCAATATTTTTTGAAAATGTGCAAATTAAGTTATTTTTTCTATTTTTGTTATGTTTTATAACTAATAATTTTCTTTTTCTAAAGCTCGAACGAAAGTGGAAATTCAGGAATTCTAAATATTTATTTTTTGGCTTTAAATCAAAATATCTTACTCCAATATTCCATGCCAATAAAATTTTTTTTTTATAAACATCATTTAATGTTATCAACTTATAATTATCATCATCTCTTACCTTAAAGTTTTTATGGTAATAATCACAATATATTCTTCCTCCATAAAATCTATTCTTATATAGTTCAATATCATTATAAAGTTGTTTTTTTAAATACAAGTCTACATATGGAAGAACTTCAAATTGTGTGGTACCAGCGCTATCTCTTAGATCAAACCAAACTATTTTTACCTTTTTTTCTTTAGCTTCTTTTAAGAAATTTATACCTTCTTTATCAATTGTGTTTTTGGATTGTTTGAAATATCTTGAGGACAATATTAAAACGTTACATTTAAAAATTTGACTCGAAGCTTTATTTAAAAAATTTGTTTTGACTTTTAGGTTTATTAAGATGTCATTGTGATAAAAAAAAGGACTCCAAATACCTTTAAACAACTCTGTGCCAGCTGCTTCATTTGATACTAAAATATTTACTACAGTTTTATGCATTTATTCCTAATTGATCTATTAGGAATTTAAAAATTTTTTTCTGTGTGAATTGATAATTAAATAAAAATTCTTTTTCAATTTTCATTATTTTATTATCCCAACTTTTATCTTTACTTAATTTCAATAATTTTTTTATTATAATAATCATATTGTCACAATCTTTAAGTTTAATTATTTTTCCAATTTTTTTTCTAATTTTTACCTCAAAGGGCACAATATCTAAACTATTATAGTTAGGGTTCCTAATTTTTTTTTCTAAGTCTAAAAATACTACTGGCTTACGAAAACCAAAACAAAATTCATGAGCTGCACCACTCCAATCCGAAATCATTAATGAAAAGTCACTAAGTGAGTTTATAGATTGATATTCAAAACTATAATTAAATGTTTTATATTTTTTTTTTACATCCTGAGGATCAAATAAAAAATTTTTTTTTCTTTTTTCTGACATTTTATGCATCTGATAAAAAACTTCAAACCCTGCATCTAATAAATTCTCAAAAAAATTTCTTTGAACTTTTTCAGAAATACTATTTTCTCCCCAGGTTGACGTAACAATGATTTTTTGGTTTATTTTTTTTTTTTTTTTTAATTTTTTCATTGCATGAATTCTAGAATGACAAAATGGAATTAAATTCTTTTTCTGAAGGTTATAGATTTTTTCTCTCTTTTTAATTTCCTGAATTTGATAATTTCCACAACATAAAACAGTATTGTAGTTATCAAATGCCTTTTCTAAATACCCCATGTGTGTGCTCAATAGTGAATGAAAAATATAAATATAATTGTCACAAAAAATACTTTTTTTAAGATAGGAATTATCTATGTCCGTCATAGTTAAAATAAAAATCTTAGAATGAATTAAATTAAATAAAAATGTTCTAAATATTCCATTAGAGATATAATAACAGTCTGCATTTTTTTGGTTCTTTGAAATTGTTAATGGCTCTGAATGTAAAAATACTAATTTTAATTTTTTAAACTTTTTTAGTTCTTCAACGATCAAGTGCAAATGGTTGATATCTGATGAATATTCAAAGTAAACTATTGCATCAAATTTTTTAAAGAGTAGCGAAAAATTTCTGATTAGATTTGAAAAATAATTTATCAAGATTATTTAATTTTAAAAAAAGATTTTATTTTTCTCAAAACCAAGCCTATTTTTGTTATTGTTAATTTAAGATAAACAATACCCATTGCAATGAATGCAACAATAAATTGTAATATCATACTTAGAAATCCACCATCTAAGTAAGCAAACACAACACTTGGATATGCTATGAATATTATGGTTAAAAAAAAGTTACTTATCATCTAATAACTCTGCTTCTTTAACTAAATCAGTTACCTCTACTAACTGCGTTTGTTCACCTTTTATGGTAACAAAATGTCTATTTTTTTTAAAAGGTAAATTTTTGTCTTGCAAACAAGAGATAGCAAAATTCATAAAATTTACTGGAGTTAAATTTTTTGTGTAAAATTTACTACATTGTTTAGGACTTTTAATTAAAATTAAGTTTTTTAATCTAAGAATTTCATCGTTATTATCTACCATGGACCTTGCAATACCATGATCTGAGGTAAGAAATATTATTGGATCTGACTTATCTTGTTTAATAATACTTTTAACACTGGAAATAACATCTACGTTCAAACAAGGAAGATCAATAGAATATTGTTCCTTCGTAGCTGTACCCAAGCCAGGGTTTATAGAAAAAAACTTAGAGCAATCTTTGTTATATCTTTGTGGGTTATGAGGGGAAAGTATGTGCGAAAACACAAAAAACTGCTATTATCCTTTTTGATTATTTGTAAAATTCTATCTATTGATTTTTTAAGATCTGTTAATAAATAAATACCTTCAAAATATCTATAAAACTTATCACTCCTCATGATTCTCCACAAAGGAGTCATTTGAAGTAGCAAAGCTATATCATCACTAATTGTTCCACTCTTTATACAATAATCTTCTAAACCATTACATGTTATTTGAGAGTTTCCGCCTGATTCAACAAAAATATTTTTATATCCTTGTTCTTTTAATATTTGAAGTATTCTACTTTTATTTTGAATTATATCGACATCATAATTTGTATTATAAGTATAGTAATCCATATTTAATGTAGTAGAAATTGATAAAGGAGTTGTATCATAATTCGATAACGAATTAGGAAAATATTCGAAGTCCATATTTTTAAGTTTTTTTATAAATTCTATGTTATTAATTGAAAGGTAATCCATTAAGACGTCTTCGCGAGCGTATTCATCTAGTATTATATAATAAACATTACTTTTTAAAACAAAGTTACCATTAATTGTCATCGGTTTAGAGAACTTGAATTCTTGTGTTTGTGGAAAATTATGAATAATTTTTAACAAAGGAAATACCCATAAGACAACTAGAAGTGTAGTTAATAATTTAAACTTATTGTTTTTTCTCAAAAATTTTGAGAAAAAATAATTTAGAGTCAAAAAAAGTAAAAACTGAAAAAAAATAGCTATTTTTGCAGAGTGTTCAATCGTATTTCTAAAATTAAAAACAAGTTTTTCAATCGAACCAAATAAAAAAAAGGCAATTACTAAACTTAAAACCAAAGATAAAGCAACTTCCTCTTCTAAAAAAATAGTTTTAATACGATATAAAAATAAAAATAAGAAACAAAAGAATAGACCAAAGTAAATTACCCTAACTGAAATAATATTTTCACCTATGTTAATAGATGTAAAATGAACGATAGGCCATAAAGTTATCAAACTGATAAATATATAATTTTGTAAAGATTTAAAATTTAATTTCATACTAAGCTAGTGACTTTGAATATTGATCGCCCCTACTCTCGTTTTTATCTTTAAAGTACCTCGTCATCAAGTCACCGTCCTTTGAACTATTGTATGTAATATACAAGATTGCCCTATCATCGTCAGACTTATTATTATCTGAACCATGAATACATTTCCAATCAAAAAGAAGTACGTCACCAATATTCATTTCAGCAAAGAAAGGTTTATCCTTAATTGAAATTTTTTTATCCAAAAAAGGACCATGATTGAATAATTTTTTTGTAATTTTTTCCCAACCAACTCCAACTATTTTTTTTGTAACATCCTTTTTATATAGTTTTAAACATCCATTACGTTTTGTGCATTCATCTAAGGGAATCACCAAGTTAATAAATTTATTTGAATATTCTTTCCAACCTCTTTTTTTTACACCTGCTTTATTTTTCCAATAAAAATGTCCGTCAATGTGTAAGTTAAATCCGGTTCCATTATTAGCTTCTTTAAAATTAATTTTTTCCTTAAAAATTGAAACATTACTTCCCATCAAGTCATACATTACCTTCATAAGTTTTTCTGTTTTAAGAATTTGATTAATTGATGAAATATTTTTTGAGAAATTTTCTATTCTTCTTATAACTTTTTTACTCTCAACTTTTTCAAAATAAATTTTACAAGCAGAATTCTTTAACTTTATTCTTTTAACCTCAGATTTAATAGTTTGAATCTCATTTTTTTGGAAGAAATTTTTAAGCAGTACATAACCGTTTTTCTTAAATTCTTTTTTAATTAATTGATAGGTATTATTATGCATATTTTTTATTAACATAAAATTTGGACAAAAAAAACTTTAGATTTTTTTAATTAATATTGGTAATATTTCCCAAATTAAAAAAAATTTGTAATGAAAAAAGTTTATGTAGGCCTTAGCGCTGATCTTATACACCCTGGTCATATAAATATACTAAAAGAGGCAAAAAAACTTGGGAAAGTGACTGTTGGGCTTTTAACAGACAAAGCAATTGCCTCTTATAAAAGACTACCTGTTATGACATATGAGCAGAGATTTACAGTTGTTAACTCACTTAAATTTGTTGATGAGGTTATGTGTCAAACTACTTTAGATTATACTGAAAACTTAAAAAAACTAAAACCTCATTTTGTTTTACATGGAGACGACTGGAAGTCTGGTCCTCAAAAAGAAGCACGTTCAAAAGTTATCAAAGCGCTAAAACAATGGGGTGGTGAACTCATAGAAATTCCTTACACAAAAGGAATATCCAGTACAAAGTTAATTGAGGCAACCAAAGAAATCGGTATAACTCCTGAATCCAGAAGAATTAAGTTTAAAAGGTTACTTCGCTCTAAAGAACTTCTTAGAATTATTGAAGCCCACAATGGTCTATCGGGATTAATTGCAGAAAATGCATTTATTAAAAAGAAGGGAACCAAAATAGAATTTGATGCCACCTGGGCGAGTAGCCTTACTGACTCGAGTGTAAGGGGGAAACCGGATACAGAATCTGTAGACTTATCGTTAAGGTTAGGAACAATAAATCAAATTTTTGAGGTAACCACCAAACCTCTAATCTATGACGGTGATACAGGTGGAAACATTGAACATTTTGGTGCCAAAATAAATTCATTAGAAAGGTTAGGAGTGTCAGGGATTATAATAGAAGATAAAACTGGATTAAAGAGAAATTCACTTTACGGGACTAGTGTTAAGCAAACGCAAGATGACCCAGTTTTCTTTTCAAATAAAATAAAAATTGGAAAAAAATCTCAAATTACTGAAGATTTTTTTATTTTTGCCAGAGTAGAAAGCCTAATACTTGGTAAATCAGTCGATGATGCAATAGAAAGAGCGCTAATGTATGCTGAAGCTGGTGCGGATGGAATTATGATACATGATTGCATAAAAGATCCAAAAAACATTTTTGAATTTTGTAAGCTAATTAGAAAAAGAAATTATAGTGGAACAATCATTGCTGTTCCAACAACCTATAACCATGTGAAAGAAAAACAACTCATTGACAACGGAATCAATATAGTTATTTACGCAAACCATTTATTAAGAGCAAGTTATCCTGCAATGGAGAAAGCAGCAGAAAAAATCTTAAAATTCTCAAGATCCCAAGAAGTTGATAAAGATATTTGTTCAATTAAAACAATACTAGAAAAAATTGATAAACACTAAAGTTCATGACAGAAAAAAAAATTGTCTGTTGGATAGATGGACTAAAAAAAATAAAAAATAACTTTCAAAAAATTCTCGTAATTTCCTCAAAAAATTTGAATGAAAAATTTAATATTAATAAAGAACTAAAAAAAATATTTATAAATTCAGAACTAGAATTTCTTCAAAAAAAACAAATTCCAGTCACTTTTTCTTCTTCACAAAAGAGTTTTAGAAAATACATTAATAATCACTTTGACTTAATTTTATGCTTTGGTGGAGGAAAAACAATTGATTATGCAAAACATTTTATCTCTATAAAACTCTTAAAAATTAATAAATATGAAATAAGACAACAATTAGTAAAAAAAATAACAGCCAAAAAAAAATTTAAATTCATCGTTATTCCTTCAACTGCGGGAAGCGGAAGTGAAGCAACACAATTTGCAGTAACCTATATAGGAGGAAAGAAATATTCAATAGAAAATAAAATTTTACTTCCTGATCATTTTATTCTTGATCCAATGATTTCTTATCAATGTACTAAGGCACAAAAAACATCTTCTGCATTGGATGCATTATGTCAAGGTATTGAATCCCATTGGTCTAAAAAATCAACAAAAGAAACTCGTAAAATATCTTCAAAAAGTATTAATCTAATTTGGAATAGTATTTTTGACGCAATAATATATGACAATTTTAAAGCACATCAAAATTTAGTCATTGGCTCTAATTTAGCGGGCAAGGCAATAAATCAAACAAAGACAACTGCCACTCATGCTTTATCATATTTTATATCAAAAAAATATTCTATTCCTCATGGAATATCAGTAGCGTTAACATTGCCAGCATTTATTGATTTTTATTGTAAAAAAAAAAATAAAAATCTAGATAGAACATTAGGTTTATTAACTAGAATAGTTGGGGTAGAAAAAAATAAAATATCAAAAAATATTCTTGAAAGAATGAAATTAATAGGTGTCAAGTTATCACTTTCAAAATATAAAGTAAAAAAAACACATATTAAAAAAATTTCTAATTCTATTGATCCAGTAAGATTAAAGAACAATCCAATTAATTTATCGAGAAAAGATATAATTCAGATTGTAAAAGGATCATTTTAACGCTTTTAAAAAATTTGAAAATCTTTTGTAAACTTGATTTGGACTAATTGATGGTCGAAGCAAACTATCAAACTTTCCATCTCTCACTTTTATCTCTAAAAAATTTGGACCTACGGTTTTTTTCATTAGATTCAATACATTTTTTAGTTCAGAAATTGAATTGCAACAAGCAACATTTTTAAAGCCACAAGCATCGGCAATTTTCAGAAAATTAATGTTTTGAGAGTTAGTATATTGTCCACCAGTACTACTATGCGACTCATTGTTAATCAATATATGAATTAAATTCTTTGAATTTTTGTTAAAAATATTAGTCATGACACCTAGTCTCATCAACAAAGCACCATCTCCATCAATGCAAAATATTTTTGATTTTTTAATTATTGTCGAGATACCCAAAGATATAGCTAAACTACATCCCATTGCTCCAACCATGTAAAAGTTTTGTTCAGAATCACCAAGTGAATAAATTTCTCTACTTAAATAACCTGTTGAAGTAACAACACAAGAGGAACCTGAAATATTTTTTTTTATAATTTTTAATGAATCTTCTCTTTTTATTTTGCCACCAGTATTTTTACTTATATATTTTACTTTTTGTGGTTTAGTTTTTTTTAAACTAGTAAGATTTTGAACTTTTTCAAAAAAATTTTTTCTAACAATAAGCGCATACGACTCTCCATTATTTAAAATCTGAGAAATTTTTTTGAATTTTCTTTTTAAATTTATATTTGAATCTAAAGTTTGATTTTTGATACCAATTTCATCAAGAATTTTTTTTGTTACCTTTCCCATAATTGTATGTTGAGGTTCGTCTTTAAGTCTAGTGTCACCTCTTAAAGATATCATAAAAAGAATAGGAATTTTATTAGTTAAAATTAAGGAGGTGATTGGATTTAATGCGTTACCAAACCCAGAATTCTGAAAAAATACAACAGGATTTCCACCTGCTAATTTTCTTCCTGCAGCAATTGCAACTGCCTCACCTTCATTATTGGCAATAAAAAGTTTATTGTATTTATAAAATGAATTAATTATTCCATTGAAATACGAGCAAGGAACACCAATGAAAGAGTCTTGACCAATTTCTATTAAATTTTTAAAAACTAAATCTGTATTATTCATTATAAAAATAATTAGAAAAATTTTATTAGCATAAAACAATACATCGCAAAATTCAAAAATATTGTAATTTTCTTGTCTTAAACTTCATTATACTTATAATAATTTTAAAATCATGGCTAGTTCAATAGATAGAAATGTCATAAGAAAAGACAGTTTTAAAGAAAACTTAAAAACTCAAAGTAAAAACAAAACTCCTCCAATTTTTTCCTGGGTAGAGTTTAGCCTTACAGGGTTATGCAACAGAGTCTGCGATTTTTGCCCGAGAAGTGATCCAACACACTTTCCAAATCTTAATAAACATATGTCAGTTGATTCTTATTCAAGAGTAATTAAAGATCTAAAAAAAATAAATTATAAAGGTGGTTTTATTTATTCAGGGTTTAGTGAACCAATTTTGTATAAATATTTATTTGACGTTATAAAAATAACTAGAACGAATTTACCCAGTAACAGAATAGAAATGGTCACCAATGGTGATCATCTAGATTTAAAAACCTTAAAGAAGGCTTTTAAGAGTGGTTTAACACAAATTAGTGTTAGTTTATATGATGGCCCGCATCAAATCGAAAAATTTAGACAATTTCAAAAAGAGTTAGATTTATCTGATAAACAATTTGATTTGAGATTTAGGTGGGAGAAAGAAAAAAAGTATGGGATCAATATAACTAATAGGGGTGGTGCAGTTAATATGCCTGAGTTTGAAATTAAAAACCTTGATAAAGGACTTAGAAAAAAATGTTTTTACCCTTTTTATCAAATTATGATTGATTATGACGGGGCGGTATTACTCTGTAACCATGACTGGTATAAAAAACTTGTTTTAGGAAATATTAATTTTGAGTCTATTTTAAAAATTTGGGATAATCATATTTATAAAAAGGTCAGAGGTAATTTAGCCCAGGCTTTAAGAGTTGATTCACCATGCAATAATTGTGATGCAAATGGAACGATGATGGGCGGTGAATATCTTAAGGAATGGTCAGATTATTATGAGTAAAGAAAATTTTTTTCTCAATAAATATGTTTTAGTTACAGGTGCAAGTAGCGGTATTGGTTTTCAAGTTGCTAAAGATTTTCTAAAACTTGGTGCTAAGGTAAGTGCACATTATAATGAAAATTCTTTGGGAATTAAAAAACTATTAAAACACTCAATAAAGAATAATTGTAAAATTATTCAAGGAGATTTATCAAATACAAATGACATAAAAAAGTTATGGCGTGAGCATGTCAACTGGTCACGTAACAAAATCGATTTTTTAATCAATAATGCTGGTTATTCAAGATCAGTTGAATTTGAAAAACTAAACGAGAATGAATGGGATAAGGCCATGGCAGTAAATGTTCGGGCTCCATTTTTGTTATCAAAGTTTGCTATGAAAATTATGTCAAAAAAAAAATTTGGTAGAATTATTAACGTTAGTAGTGGCGGATGGTTGTATGGAGGAGGACCACAAACAATACATTATAGCACATCAAAAGGAGCATTAGAAGCTCTCACTAAAGCCTTAGCTAAGATTGGTTCAAAACACCAGGTTTTAGTAAATACGATTCGACCAGGCGCTACAGATACTAGTTTTCACGAGAAAATTGGAAGAAAGGATACTACGCAAAGAGCTAAGCTCGTTCCATTAGGCAGATTAGCTTCTCCTGCAGAAATATCTCATGCAATCGTGTTTTTGTGTAGTAAATTAAGTTCATACATAACCAACTCTTCATTAGATGTCAGGGGTGGTGAGTAATAATCATTGATAGAGTTAATTTTTTTGAAAAGATTATTAAATGGTGTAATCGAAAGTTACAAAGCTTAACTTGGTTGCGGGGGCAGGATTTGAACCTGCGACCTTCAGGTTATGAGCCTGACGAGCTACCAGGCTGCTCCACCCCGCGTCAAAGCCTAATTACTGTGTTTTTAAGGCCCGGCAACGACCTACTCTCCCGTGCCTTAAGACAAAGTACCATCGGCGCTGAGGGTTTTCACGACC
>MDTB01203067.1_pt1 | contig 49538 bp, 45 predicted proteins | sample 811161 | NCBI WGS metagenome assembly MDTB01 (sample SAMN05326650, study PRJNA326480) | marine metagenome | isolation source: seawater | place: Mediterranean Sea | collected 2009
CGGGAATTATTGATGGTAACGGCGCCATACGTGATCTGACCGATAAAGTAACTGATTTTGGAGGCAATGGAGTATCTCACTCCGCAATTGCAAAAATACGCGATGTTGATATTGGAAAACTTCCTGTTGTACCGGGAGACCTTCGCTTGGGTTCTATTTTAAATGATGTACCTAATTTTTATTGTGTTGGCCTAAATTACACAAAACACGCAGTTGAAACTGGTATGGATATTCCGAAAGAACCTATTTTGTTTTCAAAAGCAACCTCAGCTCTTTCAGGCCCGTTTGACACTGTGATTATTCCAAAAAATTCAAAAAAAACTGACTGGGAAGTGGAGTTAGGTGTCATTATCGGTGAAAATTGCGAGCATGTTTCAGAAAGCAATGCACTTTCAGTTATCTCAGGTTACTGCACAGTAAATGACATTTCAGAGCGAGAATTTCAAGCTGAAAGGGGAGGTCAATGGATTAAAGGAAAATCAGCACCATCTTTTGCACCGATCGGCCCTTACTTCGTTACAAGTGATGAGATAAATGACCCGCAAAACTTAGGCGTAGAACTATCGCTAAATGGTAAAACTGTGCAAAAATCAAATACATCCGACATGATTTTCTCGGTTGCAGAAATAATATCCTACATGACCCAATTCATGCGATTACGGACAGGTGATATTATTGCTACTGGTACACCTTCAGGAGTAGGCATGGGTATGAAACCTCAACGGTTTTTAAAAGCTGGAGATATCATGGAAATAGAAGTTGAAGGATGCGGACGCCAACGTCAAAACACGATGAATTATTAAGATTAAACCCAAAAATTTAGTTTAAGTTTACGGGTGTAAGTAAACTTTCATTTGCGAAAAATCTTGACAAATTATCACGCTGAAGCTTGGCCATAGCTTCGCGAGTCTCTATCGTTCCCGAACCTTGATGAGGCTGCAAAAATACATTCTCTAGTTCCAAAAATCTTGGATTTATATTTGGCTCATTGGAAAAAACGTCAAGTGCTGCTCCACGAATACGCTTTTTTTCGAGAGCATTTAGAAGAGCTTCTTCATCAACGGTAGAGCCTCGTGAAATATTTATTAAGATACCGTCGGTTCCTAAACCTTCTATAACCTCTTTATTTACAAATTGTGAAGTTTCCTGACCCCCAACTAACGCAATAAACAAAATATCTACTTCTGCTGCCAAAGAGACGGGATCATTATAAAATTTCCAGTCTTTTGCTGAACCTTTTTTGGATCGAGAATAATAATGAATATTCATTTTAAACCCAGAGAGCCGATGGGCAATAGCGTGACCAATACGACCCAATCCCACTATCCCAGCTTTTTTACCACTTACAGTTCGATTCAAAGGCATTTCACCGGATTTGCCCCACGCACCTGATTTTATCCAATCAACTCCATTTAAAAAATTTCGCGATAAAGCTATCAGCATCCCAATGGCTACATCCGCTACGTCATCGTTAAGGACATCAGGCGTATTTGTAATCTTTATTCCACGCCTGCTTGCTTCTTGAATATCAATTCCATCATAGCCCACACCAAAATTTGAAATAATTCTTAATTCAGGTAGCAAATCGAAACTAGATGCGTCAAATTCAAGCGGCCTATGACCTTTAAAAGCTATACCTTCTATTCTTTCTCTCGAGACCGTTGACAAACTTCCCAAATCATCGGTTTTCTTAACCAAAATGGTTTGGAATTCCTCAGATAGCTTTTCTAATTGTGTCGCGGTATAGTCACCGATCACTATAATTTCATTTTTTTTGCTCATTGCTTGCCTTTAACACGCGTTTATTAGACCCTTAACTACAGGTTTTGGGCAGATCGCTCCCACATGACTTATTACAACCTTTGCCAACTCATGTCCATGGCGAGCACTTTCTAAGGCCGACTTTCCACTTAAGTAGGCTGCTAAATAACCCGCATTAAAACTGTCCCCGGCAGCAGTGCTATCAACAACCTTTGAGTGAGATGTAAATGAACAGTTTTCATTTATTTTGCCAATTAGCCGTGGCCCATTCGCTCCACGCTTCAGTATTGTTTGATTAATTTTAGTTTTTTTAAACCAACCAACGACTTCTGCCTCTGTCACCGAATTGAGTAATATCTTCTGATCATCAAGAGATGGTAATGCTATGTCGCAACAGTAAAAGGCACGTTTAATATTTAATTGTGCTAATTTTCTATTTTGCCACAAATTTGGTCTATAGTTCGAATCAAAAGCAACCTGGAAGGAACGTACATTGGTTTCGAAAAAGTGGAATAATTTCTCCCTTATTTTTTCTGGCAAAATTGCTAATGAAATACCTGAAAAATAAATTAAGTCGTACTCGTTTAAAGTTAAAAAATCTTGCTCACAATTAAATAGTAAACGAGCAGCGGATCTATCTCTCCAATAAACAAATTCTCTTTCACCCAAAGAATCAATATTAATTGCATAAAGACCAACATTCCTAGAAGCTGTTCTCCGAATTAGGTGAGTTCCAATAAGTTCATATTCTATATGTTTTTTAAGATAACTCGAAAATCGATCTTGACCAAGAACCGTTAAATAGTCCACTTGAGCGCCCTCGGCCAGCACTCGCTTTAGGTATATTGCAGTATTCAAGGTATCTCCAGCAAATCCAATTCGAGTTATTTTTTTCTTCAGGTCAAGCGACGACAACTCAACCATCGCCTCACCAAAACACAAAATACGAAGCTTACTTTTTACCAAATCTTTAGTGTCCCAATATGTTTAAAAAAATTGCTAACCTATATTCATTACAAGCTATCAACATTTTGATTTGCGTCATACTCCTTATCAAGACCGGATACTTCTAAACCGGAGATTGAGTCCTCAAAAGCCTGCAGCCTTTTATAGATTGAAATCAAATCGATAATAGTCGTCCAGGAATTAACCAAAAATTGAAACGATGAGGCAACTTGACCAAAAGCTCTTAAAATTTGGTTCATAATACCTAATGTTATTCTTCCGCTTACAATTGTTGGAATCAGAAAAATATAGGCTATCACGTTATCAGCCTGAAGGTAAATATAGCGGAATAAATTAAAATATGCATAATGAAAATAAATTCTAAAATAATTGCGTCGGACATTTAAAAAAAGCTGCACAAGCGATACCGGATCAGCTCGGTCCACGCTATCTTCACCGTAAACCAATTCTTTACGAAACGCAGCCTCAACTCTTTGATTTTTAAATTCCAGGCCAGGTAATTTTATACCAGCGAAAATAAGTAAAAACGTCCCAAAAATTGACCAAAGGATGGCAAGACTAACAAGGGGATAGGGAATACTTCCAACAATCGGCATTTGCTCGACATGAATTGATAATGCAGATAGCACAGGCAGAAAAGAAATAAGGGTCATGATAGAGTCTATCATAGAAACTCCTAAACCTTGCATTATCCCCGAAAATCGCATTGTATCTTCCTGAATTCTTTGAGATGCCCCTTCAATTTGTCTAACCTTCGACCACCTATCTACGTAAAAGTCGTTCATAGCATTTCTCCATCGAAAAACGTAATGAGAGGTAAAAAACAACTTAAGTGGAACAAACACGATATACGGAAAAACAATAATACAAAATACCAACAAATGCCCATAAAGATCACTAGCACTAACATCGCCCTCTCCGCCCAAAGCTGTCTGTATGTCATTATAAAAAGGACCATACCATGCGTTAATCACAACGGAAACTTGTACAGTCATGTACGCCATCAAAATTAATAAAGAGGAGCCTAAAATTGACCACAACTGCCATTTGTGAGGCTCATAATAATTCCAAAACCCGTAGAACACTAGAGTTGCTAAGACATAATAAATATCAAACCAAACAAATTCTGGAGTAATAAAATAACCCAATCCAATAACGGGCGGTGCATCATCTGGTGTAAATTGAAATCCTAACAGCTCACCGAGATTAGCACCGAATGAATACCAAAAGGCTACGACTCCAACTACCCAAATTAAAAGGCTAGAAAAAAATAGTCTCGGCGATGGGAAAAAAGATTCAAACATTTTCAGACCTTTCAAATTTAGTTTTAACAAACTCTTGTGAAAAATTTAGGAACATTCAACGCAATTTTGACCACCAAACTTTATTCACCTTTCAAGATTAATATGGTTTTTACGATACTTCAAGCTATCGGCTACTTATATAATACACCAAAAAATTTCTTTCTTCTTTTTATATTCAATCAAACGGTATATGGATTAAGTATACAAAAGAAAGTTCATATCGTGCCAATTATTAAATCCATTAGACAAACTGTGCTAATTCCAATACACCCAGCGGGCTATCCATTTATCGGTATTAGCCTCGCCACTACAGCACTACTTTATTATCTTTTAGGTCCTTATCCAATGTTTATTGGATTTTTGATCTCATTATGGTGCATCTATTTTTTTCGGAATCCGGTTCGTTATACACCACAACATCAAAGTCTAATTATTTCGCCCGCAGATGGTCGAATATTATCAATCACAGAAGGTATGCCCCCAAAAAAACTTGGTTTAATCGGTGCTGATTTTACAAAAATTTCAATATTTATGAATATCTTTGATGTACACGTCAACAGATCTCCAATGGAAGGACAAGTTGTAAAGAAATCGTATTTCCCAGGATCATTTTTTGATGCAAGCCTTGATAAAGCAAGTGAAAAAAACGAACAGTTAAGTATTACTATGAATACAATCTACGGAAAAAAAATTGCATTTGTTCAAATAGCAGGATTAGTGGCACGGCGCATATTGTGCAATGTCAGCCAAGGTTCAGAATTAAAATGCGGTCAGCAGTTTGGCATTATTCGGTTTGGTAGCCGGGTGGACCTTTGGTTACCTAATCCAATTTTTACAAAAGTTCTTGTTGGTCAAAGAACATATGCGGGTGAGACTATCTTGGCTGATTTTGAACCAGGCGCAAAGTTAAACGAAGCACGCATCGAATGAATAAATTAAATTCCCCATCAACGAAAAGCAATAAACCAGTCAGACAAACAATTTCGATTGGTTGGCTAATCCCAAACCTTATGACCGTTTTAGCTCTTTCATTTGGTCTGACTGGATTAAAATTCGCTTTAACAGAAAAATGGGAAGAAACTTTATTCATGCTTGTTCTTGCTATTCTATTCGATACTCTTGACGGTCGAGTAGCACGTCTTTTAAGAAGCACAAGTAAATTTGGGGCTCAACTGGACAGCCTGTCAGATGCGATTGTTTTTGGTGTGATTCCATCTATCACTTTATATTTATGGGCTTTACAACCTGTGAATAAAATTGCTTGGGGTGCTACCCTTTTTTTTTGCATTTGCAGCGTTTTGCGGCTAGCGAGGTTTAACTCCGAAATACGAGAGGAGACTGATAAGTCAAAATTATTTTTTACCGGTATTCCAATGCCAGCAGCTGCCCTTTTAGTATTAATGCCTCTAGTCTGTTTTATAGAGTTTGGAGATGAATACTTTCGAGATTGGCGGTTAATTGCCGGCTGGACTGTGGTAGTCGGAATTGGTGCAATTTCAACTGTTCCTACTTATGCGGCTAAAAAACTCTTTTTACCAAAATATTTTGCTTTACCTTTTTTGAGTAGTTTTGCAATCCTTGCTGCGGTAATATTCGTTAAACCCTGGTTGGTTTGGATACTTTTCGCCCTAGTTTACGTGCTACATATACCATTTTCTATGGTTGCCCATCGAAAACTTAAATCCCGACATGAACAAAAAAATTAAATCTAAATTGCATTTATTGCATTTACACTTTCGATAAAAAAAACAGTATCCTTTAATAAAATAATAGTAGATCATGGATCTAAGTCCAAGATCAAAAAGTAAAGCAAAAATGAATAATAACGCAGCCAAGTCAAATCATCTTTCTCCATTTGCTCGTAACCGGATAAAACTCATAATAAATATATTTGTGTTTGGTTTAATTACTGGCGGCTTAATGGCCATCTTTGCAAACATTTTTGTTAATGCTGTAACATTAATATCTTCTTACAGAACCACCATAGATACTTTTACATTTAAAGTGCACAATTTAACTCTGAATTATTTTCCAGTAATTACGTTAATTTTCGCTGCGACAATAATAGTCATAATTCGGAAGTATTTTAAAATATCTCGATGGAATGGTCCTGCAGATTCCATATACGCTGCGCATAGGACAGATAACCAGTTAAATACCAAAGTAGGATATTTTTCATCTTTGGTGGCTCTAATTAGTGCAAGTGGAGGCTCCTCAGTTGGATTATACGGGCCGCTTGTCCATTTAGGTGCAACGATAGGTACCTCGTTAAAGGCTATTACAAAGGATCTATTATCAACAGATGTATTCATAGGATGCGGAGTGGCTGGAGCCATCTCAGCTGGGTTTGGAGCTCCTCTTGCAGGTATTATTTTTGCGCATGAGGCTATTTTACGCCACTTTTCAATGAGAGCACTTGCTCCGATAGCCATAGCAAGTTTTACTGCAAGCGCTGTAACAGAAAAGATTTTTAACAAATCGTCAATCTTTCAAACTAGCAATGAAATTCCCGAACTAGTGAATATTTTACCAATCACTCTCGTTTGCAGTCCTATTTTTGCAATATCAGCGATTGCTTTCATGACGTGCATTCGGCTCTTTACCAAGATAACTGCCAAAAGTAAATTATCGCCAACATTTCTGATTTACTCCGGTGCAGTGATTTGTGGGATAACTGGAATATTTTTTCCACAAGTGTTGGGCCTAGGTACAGAAAGTATCAACCAGATGCTAAGTGGAAATTTTCTGCTCAGTTTTTTAGTAATTATCCTAATTCTAAAAATCTTAATGACATCAATTTGTTTAAGCTCAGGACTATTTGGAGGCATATTTGCTCCAGCACTATTCATTGGAACTGCGACCGGTTCAATAGTAGGAAAAATCATTTCAACCTTTGGACTATTGAGTGCGGGATCAGTCATACCCTTCTGCGGTATGGCCGCTGTGGGTGGTGCAATAATAGGTGCTCCAGTGACAGCAGTTATAATAATATTGGAAATTACTGGATCCTATTCCTTAGGAATTTCTACAATGGCTTCGGTAGCCGGTTGTTGCCTCATAACCCATCTATTTTTCGGCCATTCTTTTTTCGATCGACAGCTTATTGATCGGGGAATAAATGTAAATCTTGGACGAGGCCACCTAAAACTTATGGAAGAACCAGTTATCGGTTACGCGTCGGAAAATTATTGTCTAATTGATAAATCCGAAAATGTACGCGGCGCTATAACAAAAATGATTGCAGCAAAATGTACTGAGTCATATGTGGTTGGTAAAGATAATGAATTCTTAGGCAAACTTATAATAAACGATCTTATTAATTCTGATGAAAACAAGATTGCATTTAGCCGAATTGTAAAAGATCCACTAACTCTTAATCCAGATTTATCAGTATTACAAAGTATTGAAGCTTGTCGTTCTTTTGTTGGTGAAACAATTCCAATCATCAACCCCGAATCAAAAGAACTTTGTGGCGTGATAAGTGAAGCAGATTTATTTTCGGCTTATCTTGACCTAGACAAACAGATAAAAGATCTTGAAAATGGATAAAAGCCACAGAAAGAAATTCCGTGGCTTTTAAATAGATTTATTTAAGTAATGGCGTTATAGCCTTGTATGACTTAGTGGGAACCTGGCGTATGAACATGGTAAGGTTTCTTTTTACACATGTAGATTTTTCCAACCATTCCCGATGCCGAACTATTTTCGGCCCAGCCAACAATCGCGATCGCATTACCACCCATTAATAATGCTCTGTTTTTCAGACCCATTATAACTTCAGAATAATTAATATTCGAAGAATAAGCTAACTTAAGAACTTGTGTACACGTAGACTCAAGTCTTAATGCACGGTCTGCATGTAGACTAACATTGGAAATTCCGTCAATCGGAACAATCCCTTCAGGAGCCGCACCTACTGAATCTGATATTATTGTACTTGTTACGCTCGCGGCATTTGGAACCAATCCAGAGCCAGAGCTATTAAGAGTGTTTGTTTGACATCCTGCTAAAACTAACAAGAAAACAACGGAAAGATATTTCATAGAATTTCTCCTGAACCTTTTTTTTTATCTCACACTGGTAAACGACGCGAATACGGAAAGGTTTAGTAAAAATAAAAAACTCACTAAAAATTTGTGAAATAACAACTTTTTTTTGTGATTAAACAATTTATTTACTCACAATAATGGCACTAAAATTGCTACCAAGTTCTGCGCATTAACATGCGTCATCATGAGTGAAATCATGTGTAGCAACTTAAACTTGCCCTGGGGAAACCCAGGGCCTTTTACGTTACAACAAATCTGACGAATAAAACCTGACTTATTTCTGGTTTTGAACCAAGGCTCTCCAGTTTGGCATTAATAACAGCCTTCAGTTCTAACAACAATAAACGTTGAAAGTCTTCCGATTGAAGGTCAGCCAGAGACTGTTTCCCAACATGATAAAGTATATCAGACCTCAGAGCAGGAACAAAAGCACTGAAACTTTCAAAAAACCACTCAGCCGCTACTCCCGATTGAAAACTTGAGACTGCCAGCTCAAACGTGAGGTTTCTGTTTGTCTCAGGTATATTTACTGCGAATGCCATCGGAAATTGAAAATAATTGTGTGTATCCAAAAAGCCTCCGTCCTCTACAGAACTAGATCCCCCTTCCCCATTTAAAACATTATCAGCATTGGAAGGATCTTCGCTGACGGCTTCTTCACTCTCAAGAGCCATTAGTATTTCTAGCTTGGCCTCATGCTCTAAATCTGAGGTGAGAAATATTTTGGTCATGACGATATAGGAAACAAACGTCAAAATAAAAGGTCCCAAGATAAAATAAACAATTGGATTTGGCTTTTTTATTCTGAATCGCGGTTTTGCCGGAACTTCTTCAGAAGCCTCAGTCTTACCTTCGTCTGTTACCTCTTCAATTTCTTCTGACATTTTCACCTTAACTTACATTTTGAAAGCGTTAAAATAAACGACACATATAAAAATTCTTTAGATCTTAAAGACTAGTTTTTAAAACGTATAGTGGGAATAAAATTTTTCTAACATTTTTCTTAAACTATTGTTTAGAGCGTCGTTCATGGTAAGACGAGCTTGTAAATCAATAAAAAGGGACACAAATGAGTACACACCACACCGATCAATTAGACTGGGCCCCTAAAAAAACTAAAGATATTCAATCACTTCAAAAATTTCAAAACAATATCGCATCTTCACTATTACAGTATACAGAAGATAAAGACGAGAAAAAAACAAATTCCAAATTAGTTTCAGCTTTATTATTTATGTTACATATTAGTAGTGAGATCGTTAAATCATTTACCTTTGGAGATGAGGAAGACTCAAAAGAATTATTAGATGAAGCGATCGCCGAAGCAAACTTTGCGTATAAAAGCAATAATGGCGCAGATCTGACTGACACACTTAATAAAGCAAAAATGAATTGAATTAACTTTTTGTTCAATTAAAAAAGGCTAGTATAAAATCATAAAGCTAAACAGGCTTATATCTTAAATCTTATCCTTCCATTGATAATCCACTCATCATGAAGACAAGAAACTGTTATATCCTTGTTTAGCTCTTTTTTAGCCTGCAAAGTAACATTGTTTATTATCGTATTTCGATCATTATGAGACGCTATCTCATTATGAATCATGGTTCTGGACCACTCTTCTAAATCGTAATCTTCCAATATATCGTTGAGGTCAGGAATTACCTTGCCGTCATCTGATAGGACTCTTCCTTCAGATTTCTTCATTTTGCTCAACCTTGCGATATCATCATATATTTCGGTACTCAATTCTCTTGATAAAAAAGTGCAAATATCTTCATACTTGTCGGCCGTTTCAAATAGATTCCTGAATTTCCCATTGGAAAGATTTTGAGTCTCTTCAATCGTTGCTATTGCTGCAGACGAATACATAGACTCTAAATCGTTCAACTGTTGTAACAACCACGCCTCATGTGGTTTTATAGTTCCGAAAAGAAGGGTGCTCAACTCAAACAATTTGGGCGAAACTGGATCATCAAACTTTAATCTATCGAACTCACGTTCGTTCTCTTCTTCATAGAGTTTTTTTTCGTTTTTTTTCTTAATTTTTTGATCTTCGGTTGACCAAACAATTCCCAATCCAACAACCATTGTAAGAATACCTGTATATGGGCTAAACCAGAGTAACAAAAATCCAATTAAAGCCATACATGATCCCAAAAGAAGCATTCACCCTCCACTCGTGAACTATAAATTATAATGGACAGACTTTCATAATATCTTTGGTACTATCTGCCGGCTTATTCAGTAAATGGGCAAACCTTTTCATCAGGTTTCCACTCATTATTTAAAAACAAATCAAACATCAAGCCTATTCAAACTTGAGCGATTCGAAGCGTAGGCTGTCCAAAATTTCTTACAGTATTATATTATATCATCTCATTATTTTAAAGTAAAAATCCAAACTTAATAAAAACGAACGCAAACCTGAAACGAATTAATGTTAATTCATAGTATAGACGCCCTTGTTCCGAGGGATTTTTTTTTTGATTTTTGACCAAAATATAGTATATTCAGGTTAAAGCATTAAAATAACTCTTTAAAAAGAGAGGTACCCATGGCAGAGGAACAAGACTCGTACTCACTCGAAGCAGAAGCGAATATGGAAGTGTGTTTAGAGAACTTAATAGAAAATTTAAAAAGTGTGGGATCAGCTGACGCATATAAAAATGCACTTTTTGGCATAAAATTAATCGTCGAAAAAAAACAACGAAGGTTGTCAGATCTTTCAAGCATTGGACCAGGACCCCTGCCCCGCTCACTTGAACTTATGGTATTTAGTAGAGAGTTAATCCCGCAAATTGTCAAAGAAATTAAAGTGGCTGGATTTAAAAATGTTCAAGCCAATGAAGTGCTTCAAAAGATTATAGTAGTGGTTCCAAAACCGACGCTCGAAGAATTACAACAGGTCGCTGACGAAGTAACTCGTCTGACACGAAGTACGATTGGTCAAGTTGCAAAAATTAAAAGTAATTCCGCAATGCGTCTCAAAGCAGGACTTGAGAATGAATATATAGACCCACCGACTGCAGGTAAAGCGACAAAGAAACTTGACAATCTTTTCGATAAATATGCTGAGTTAACAAAACTTCACACAATTAAAAAGAAAAAAGATCTTTTAGGAAAAGAATTTGAGCCTGAAAATAAAGAAGAGATTGAACTCATTGAGAAACTAAAAAAGGCCAAATTAAAAAGTTAAGATCCTGTAATAGCAGGCATATGATAAAATAAATGTATCATGTGGATTTGATTAAAGCGTAAACATCGTCTGCAGCGGCATTGCCAACTTTAGCGAGAAGATTTTGTATTTCGTCTTCAATAATCATTTTAGCAGTGCGTTGAGATAAATTGATAACGGTTGTACCATCGATCGCGTCAGCTTTTGTTGTATTCAAACTCTCCAAATAATTTGAGGTATCAAATTCACTAAATTGAAAAACTGCCCTTGCGCTCGCAATATAACCTTTTTTGTACCCGAGCACCTGGTCAATAGCCAAGGCAACCCGCTCAGCCGCATTTTGTACCCTCAAAGTTTCAGAGGTCCCAATCGGGCTATTTCCAGAAAAAATTTCAAGCGTCTCAATGGTTGCGTCAGAAGTTTCCCAAAAACTAGTACCATTGCTTTGCTGGCTCTGTTGACTTAGTGTAAAAGTATCACCTGACAAAATTGTTACCTCGCCAGTAGAAAAAACTTCCTGCCCTGCCCCGCCACTCAAAGAGAACCCTGCTAAAGTTGCTGGAACATCCAAAGTTTCTTTCGTGCTCGAACTGTCGCCAGTTACTGAAGTCACTGATACCTGAGGCGTATAGCTCGCATTTGATGCAGAAAAATTTAAGTTTTCGTAAGTGATATTATTCTTAATGATATCAAGAACATCATCCGATATTGCTGCGACGGCAACATCATCCACTCTAATACGGGCACTTGAGATACCATCTCCGTCATCATCAAAAGTTCCTCCGAGAAAGGCTAATTTATAATCACCAGAGGTTTGAACAGTGTGTGTCTCAGTTTCCCACCCACTACTACTATTAGTGGTTATATTTTTAATTTCTTCAAATGCATTGTTTGCCGTATTTACCAAATACGCTTGAAAATCGCCCTTTCCTCCAGTGGTATTGTCAATGCGCCAGCGAAAAGATATCTGTTCGTCAGCATATAATCTTACGGAACTAGCACTTTGAAGAGCCATTCCTTTTACTAAGTTGTATCCAACCTCTGCTCCAACGTTAGTCGCTTGCATTTCTGCCAAATTATTATTTCCATTATCGATAGTCACAGCAAGACTTCCCGTACTCATGCTTGTTTTATCCGTATCCACGTCGTTACTCAAACTCGAAACAGTTGTACCAAAAGAACCTGATGTGTTAACAACAATACTGGAATTAGTCGGTGTTGTCGGTGAATTAATGATGACCTGGGCGTTAGTTCCTGTTGCGGTAAAGCCAGTGGTACCGGTTCGGTTATTAATTGCGGTCCTTATTGCTGAAGCCGTAGTATTATTATCAGAATAAGTGATCGTGCCAGATATTAAATTTGTTCCATCGATTGAAATTGAAGACAACGTGCTCGCAGACAAATCTGGTGCTGAAATATTTAAGGTCCCTGAAGAAGTCAAGTTTATGGAACTATCACTTGGAACCGTAGCCGAAGAAATTATTATCTGAGATCCGCTTCCACTCGCTGAATACCCGGTAGTGCCGGTCCGATCGTTAATCGCAGTTCTTATAGCTGCTGCCGTTGTATTGTTATTGACGTAAGAAATTGAACCAGCAATGAGATTCGTTCCATCGATCGTAATTGCGCTCAGCACTCCATCACTGCTGTCCCCGGAATTTACTGACAAAGTACTCGTAGCGGTACCTGAGTCCACCGTAAGCGATCCATACCTACCAACTCTATTTTTAACTGGAAAGGAGGTGTCTCGTTGAGTATTGAGACTATCAATCGTCGTGGTTCCCGAAATTATTTGAGATGAAACCTTAGTCCAGTTATTATCTGTATCAAAGGTACCATTGGCAAAGACTCTAGAATTCGAATTAAAATTTATTTGTAGGGAATTACCTCCTGTTCCATTATTCGAATCATCAACGCTTCCTATTTGAGTTTGGCCAGAACCTGTACCAATAAATATATTTTTGTTAGCATCGATAGATACCGTACCAATCGAGGTACTTCCCACATTGATCGTAGCTAAATTAATATTTTGTGAAGTTAGATTCCCTTCCATTCCAAAAGTTATACTTCCTCCTGCAAACCCAGAGTCAACATCGTTGTAAGTCACCGTCTCACCATCTAACGAAAAATCTGTTATACCATCCCTTCTATCAACCGAAACCGATAACGCTGAATTATTCACACTATGCGAAAATGAGGATATACCAATATTTCCTCCATTAGGGTCGTGAAGGATAATGTCGTTATTTGTATCTCCCATCTTTGCAAAAACTCCAGTGGATTCCGTCAAACCATTTATTGCAATTGCCAACGGAGATAGATCCGTTTTATCAGTTATTGTTACTCCCGTAATGTCAGTAAAACCCATCCCTTGCTTTTCAGATGCAATCGACAAACCAATGGTGCCGGCATTGTTTAAGTCGTTCAATCGTAGCGAGCTACGGGCGTACGCTTTAACACCAATTGCCGTTTCTGAAGATAGCTCAAGCACGTTTATTCTTGCAGCCAGGCTGGATGCAGATTCTCCAGCCAACTGGTCAAAGGAATTAGTTCCTTCAGGTCCGTTGATACCAATCGTTTTACTCGCTACGATGTTTGTCCCTGTTTGGTTTAGACCACCAGCAAGGGCAAGAGCCGAAAAAGTTCGAAACGAAGCCATAGTAGTGTTAACATTTTCAAGAGAAATAACTGGTGCATCTGACTGGCCTGACCACATCGGAAAGACCTTATTCGTAAAAGTACCATCTATAAGGTTTTGTTCGCCTAATTGCCGAGTGGCGATTATAGCGTTAACTTCATCACTATAAGAGCTAATCGCGGCCGAAAGAGCCGTGGCATCTGAACTTAACGCTTCGTTTACATCTTCAGCTTCTTGAGCGCGAGAAATCTTACTATTCATGCGTTCAAGCACGTACAAGATATCCTCGTAAGCTGCCTCAGCCGTATCTAAAGCCTGCAATCCATTTCGCATATTACTTAATCCGGTTCGAATTTCGTTTATTTCAGCTGTCAATCGATTTACATAAGCCGCTTGAATTGCGTCTTCTGCGGAGAGAATTTTTGCAGGTCCTGAAAGTCTTGGATTAGCTTGCTGACGATCTTTATCTCGGTTTGATACATCTTTCTGTACTTTCGCGATGTAACCCGATAGCGGATCTATTATTTTTGTAAGCGAAATCATTTTTTTTCTCCAATGTGTAGCAACAAAATTCAAATGTTTTTTACTTTTACAAACGACCGAAAAATTTATTTTTTAGAAAAAAAATTGAGATTTTTTTAGTTTCCCGTTAGCGTATTGTTTTTGTTTAATAAAAAATAAAAAAATTTGAAATTAAACCTTTTTTAAAATCTGTCGTTATTGTCTTTATGATGATAGACAATTCAATACGAAAACGATGGGGATTTATTCCTACCGACACCTTATCTGCAGGGGATAACGACCAATCACCTGAGAACGAAGTCGGCAATTCTGCCATGGCGAGCATCAACTATGATAACCGGTATAAAGCTAGTGCGCAAGAATGGCTTTTAACCTGGCGCACAATTGAATAATTTACTTATTTGTTCAACATTTTACTTTAATTCTCTTCTTTTCCCGGCAAATAACCTTTTCCTTGAATAGATTGGGCTCCCAGTTTTATTGTTAAGTCTTCATTTTTAACGATTATTGAATTCAAATGCTGATCAACTATTTTTTCTGCATCTTCTACAGTTGGGGCTTCAATCTCTGCTACGCCATCTATTATCCAATGAACTTTTACTTTCATAATTCCCTCCAGTATAAACTATTTATTAGTCTCAATAATACTATTAAAAACTTCAAGTGCTTTGCTCTGAATACTCAAAATATCTTTTCCTTCAATTTCTCTCTGAACTTTATCTCGTTCCACAATACTACCATCAATTTGAAATGCAGACGCTATAACAAACCATAAATACGCATCTTTATATTGGGGTTCTTCAGGGATTTTTAGAAAATAATCACCCATTTGAAAAATAGCAGTATGATCGCCACTTTCGGCTCGAGTCTGAATAAAGGCCTTCACCTCAGTTCTAATCTCACGTAACTCAGGCTCCGGAATTATTTTTTTTATTTCATCAACTAACTGATAAGATTGTTCGATATTACCGAGAAGTGCCAACCATCCCCATTTTAAAGAGCTTGTATAATTTTGAGGCCGTCCTCGACCAGACTTCAATAATAATGCTAAATTATATTGCGCATCAGATTCATTATTTTCGGCCAGTATTTCAAAAATTTCAATCGCTTCTAAATACTTCATATTTTTAACGGCTTTTGATGCTTTTTCAAACATCAAATCACTATCTGAGAAGTCACTCGCGTAAGCACCCCAAAAACTTGAACACGCAAACAAAAATATAATTGAGTATCTGAACAAATTAGCGCCCTGCCATCATGACTAACTGCAGATACAATACTCTTAACCGAAATTTTGAATTTTCTTTTCTCTCATAAACAACGATGCGGGGTCGATCTGAGTCCGCTTTTTGAAATTCGATAGACATAGTGTCAGGTAAAAATACTCCCCCTTTTTCTAACGTGCCTTGAGGGTCTCTCGAAAAACTCCTATGAAAGACAGGGTCAATCCATAGACGTGCTAACACTTTCCCCAATATATCAGGCAATAAACTTCTCACATCTTCTCTGGTTTCAAAGTGAAGATTGCCAGACACTAGCTCAAAATGCTTAGCCGTCGAACTTCTTTCTTTTAAGGCAAGGGGTTGTCTTTTGGGCGCTGGTACTAATGCATTTTTTGAATTACTGGACATGGTGAACTCACTCAGGCTTATAATTTTTTGATTATGTTCGATATATAGCACCCTCTAATTTATATTTCTTAATTTATTTGTAAAGTAGATATCAAAACGGCACAAATGGAAAAATTTTAAGAAAAAAAATACTTTGGCACAAATAATGTATTTAAAGCTCCAAAAAGTAAGGGGATACATGTTTTCAATCATTCGAAGTGGTCTTGATACCGCAAACAAAGAAATATCCGTGGTATCGAATAATATCGCAAATGCAAATTCTACTGGATTTAAGAAAAGCAGAGCCAATTTTGAAGAAATATTTTCCAAAATTGACGAACAAAGAAATGCTTCAATTACCGGGATTGGGTCTCGTTCTGATGAACCCAAAAGACTACACTCTCAAGGATCTCTCAAACAAACAGGTGGGGCCCTAGACCTAGCCGTCAGTGGAATCGGACTTTTTGTACTGGGTGCTCCAAATGAAGGCATGCTCAACTCATACACTAGAGACGGATCTTTTCAATTAAATAGATCTCAAACGATCGTTACCACGGATGGAGCTCCACTTCTTGGGGTAAATAACGAACCTATCTCCATTCCATTTTCTCTTGAGAATCCCGATGGTTCAGTTGAGTATTTGTCTGAAGTTAAGGTGGAGGCTAATGGAAATATAAAAGCGTCTTATGCTAAAACAAAAGATGTAGCGATGGGTCAATTTTTGTTAGCAAAATTTGATGATGAAAGCGCGCTTAGGTCAATCGGGAATAACCGTTACATTGCGACGGACAAGTCTGGTGGCGCCCAGAACGGAGCAGCCATGACTGGTGGATTCGGCGAAATTCAAGCGGGCAGCTTAGAAATGTCCAATGTCGACATAACAGATGAATTAGTTGCTTTAATCCGAGCCCAACAGTCGTTCAACGGTGCAGCACGGATCATGCAGGCGGAGATTGAAATAGCAAACAAATTTACAGGCTAAGATTAATTTAGCGGCATAATCCAAGACACATCTAAAATACGTAAGGTCTTTTCCTCTGATAACAACAAATCCCCAACTGAGCTTATAACAAGTTCTTGGTCCACTATTATTACTGAGGTTACTGGTCTTGGGAATGGTCCCCTAAAATAGTTTATAAGTTTATCGAAGTTTATCCTTTGCAAGACAATTTCTCCACTCATGATTGGTCTATCAACAAAAATTTTCAACCACCCAATTGAACCAACAACATTTTTATTAACTGGTTTCACTTGGATATTGCAATTACCTCTAGCTATACTCATAAGTGAAAAAGATAAATTTAACTCTTCAAGTTGATCGAGCCCATTTATATGTACTTCGGCCGTTTGTAGAGACATCTGAATCGCTTTTGTATGTTGGTAGTCACTTTGCAATGTACAAATCCTATAGTTCCTCTCTTTTTATTAAATCCCTTAATTTTGCTATAGCTGATTTCTTTATTTGAGAGACCCGTCCTGTCGTAACATCCAGAACTTCAGCGATCTCGTAAATGTTGAGTTCTTCCACGTAATAAAGTTGGATAACCATAAGCTCCTTTTCAGGTAGTTTTCCAAGCACAGTTCTTAATGTTTGCTTTAATTGAGCTGTTTCAATTTTCTTTTCCGCACCATCTTCATCTAAAACGAAAAACATTGAATATTCATCGTAAACAGCATCAAGTGATTGATGAACATTCGCAGCAAAAGCATGTTGCCACTCATTATACTCGGCATTACTCAGTCCAGCGGCTATCGCTACCTCATTAGGTAAAGGTTCCCGACCAAGAGATTGCCTAAGGCTCACTTCAGTAGCCTTCACCTTTTGTTGCATTTGAATTGTTGTTCGACAAAGGTTTGAGTTTTTTCGAAAAAAATCAATTATTGCGCCCCTAATCCTTATCGATGCGTAACTTGCGAAGGGTATACCTTCCTTCTGAACAAAATTATTTGCAGCCACGACTAAACCGGTGTATCCAATTTGGATTAAGTCTTCGATTTCTAATGCGCCTCTTACCCGCCCATGCAAATGCCAAGCTATCTTTTTGACTAGACCCAAGTTTTTTTTAATTAAATCCTCAGTATTCAGTTCTGTTGTCTGATAGTTCTGCGACATAGATAAATTTCCTAACTCAAATTTTACTCTTGTTAAAAAAAGTAATACCAGATGCATTATTATTTGGCGAGGAAAGAAGTTCCTTTGACATGGATTTAAATAATTGGCTTTCACGGCACTGTTTATCCGCAATTACCAGCGGTTTACGCCTTACTATTGAGGACCTTAGTTTTCTCGAATGCGGTAAGTATCCCACATATTTTAAATTGACATCTAGAAAACGTGATGCAGTTTTCCTGAACCGATTGAACGTTTCTTTTGACTGTATTTCATTCTCAGCCATATTAACCACTATCGAAAACTCTCTGACTCCACCCTCAACGTTTGCTGCTTTGACCATCGTGTAAGCATCCATAAAACTTGTAGGCTCTCCAACCAAAACAATTAAAACCTTATCCGATGCATTAACAAATGAAAGGGAACTATCCGAAGCTCCAGCAGGAACGTCTACAAAAAATACGTCACATTGATCTGCGAACGGATCAAAACTTCTGATTAAATTTAATCTGGTTGATTGATCTAGATTCAGCAATTCAAGCAACCCATTTCCACCTGATATCAGTTGAATGCCCAGTGGTCCCTTGGTAATACTATCAGCTAAATTGTTATTACCTGATATAGCGTCTCGAACGGTAGTCACTGGGTTGTAGCCCATCAATAAATGCGCATTTGCTAATCCGAAATCAGCATCAAGAAATGTTACTCTTGAGCCCAATGACGACATTGTTAGAGCCAAGTTAACTGCAATACTTGTTTTCCCGACACCGCCTTTACCGCTTGCAATAGAAATAGAAATTGGCATTTTTTAAACTCTCTCTTTTATTATGAAGTTACCATTTTTTTAGCAATTTTCTATGAGATACTGAGTTAATATCTCACTATTGCAAGTAGACAACCCTCCCACTATTGATTTTGATCCGGTCAGATAATGAATTTTCATAGAATTAATAAAAAACTCAGACATTTCATTTGCGGTGATATCACATTCATCCAATTTCGTTAATGCTATTTCTGGTTCCAAAACCCTGAACAAGTTTGCCTGTCCGCGTATAAACGATCCACTTGAACCGCCAGGCACAGCGACGACAGAACTAACTTCCTTTGAAGTCAAAAAATCAATGGAGCGTTGAATTAATCCTATGCTATCACTAGGTCGTAAAGAAACATCAATAACAATTTTTCCTTTTATCGAACATAATTGCTCCAATAAGTTGTCTTGGTAGAGCTTCAAAACGGGTGTATTCAACATTCTGGCAAACGATCTCAGTGAATCTTCAGGTGGGTCAGAGCTGTCAGCGAGGGTCGCTACGACTATATCATCCGAATGAGACTCTTTCTGACTAGCTATCATTTTTGCGGTCAAAATGGTTTTCCCAACTCCGGATAAGCCATTTACAAACGTAATTCGTTTCGCACCATTTCTTGGACAGTCAAAACTTAAACTTTTACCAAGAGCAGTCATGAATGCAATGCGCCCTCGCTCATAATTTAACCCGTTGAAAGATGGATTTAAAGTTTTGAGAACGGGTGCTTTAAAACCTGCTTGCTCTAATTTAATAAATGTAGACTCACCCAGTTCAGCCCCCAAGCCACCAGATCCTGTTATATACATACCCCGAATTTCATTGGTTAATTGCGTAATATTTTTATTTAAAAGTGATAAGTCAGGATTAACTGCGTTTGAGTGCAATTCAGTATAATTTGGAACTTTACTTAAACCCTGATGTCCAGGCTTTGGTAATGGAAACCTTGAAACATTACTGAGTTCCTTCTTAATCAAATTTGAGAATTTCCTCTTTGGTTTATCAGAATATTTTTTTAACTCTGCTGGATCATTAGTCGCTTCTATCTCAACGCCACCTTCTTTCGAGGAAGTTGATAAAATAAATGCTTCAGTTCCAAGTTTTTTTGATACTTCCTCCATGGCAGTTGAAGAGTCTCGCGCCGTAATCTTAATAGTTGTCATCTCATTTCTCCATAAAGTACATTGTATTAAGCATCATTACTGATCGTTGCCACAATATTTATTTTTCGATGCTCAGGAAGCTCTGTAAATGCTAAAACTAGTAAATCATCTATATGTTGACGCGTAATATGAGATAGTTGTCGTCTAATTTCTGGAGAAACAACTAAAACAGCCTGTTTACCATCAGCACTAAATTTTTGCGTGGTATCCGAAATACTTTGTAGCAATTTTTTTGCCAAACTACTATCTAGGACTAAGCCTTCCTCTCCACTTTGCCGTGACATCGTTATGAGCATGTGCTCCAACTCAGAGTCAAAAGTTATGATTGGAAGTGTTTCATTTAAGGGCGCGACCTGTTGAATTAATAGGCCAGCTAATGCCGGTCTGATTGCCTCAGCCGTCTCGACAATTGACAAGTTTTTAGCAGTTAAACTGGGCAAAACTTCTAATATTCTCTTTAAATCGCTAATTGGAACTCTTTCATTCAATAGTTCTCGAAGAATGCCGGTTAACGTATGAAGTGGTACTAGTTTAGGGACTACTGATTGCACTAAATTTGGCGAATTTTGAGCAAGATTATCTAATAACTCCTGTACATCGTCTTGACCGATCAGTTCGCCGGCGTGCTTATAAATTAACTGGCTTAAATGTGTCGCCATTACGGATTCTGGGTTAACAATTACGTACCCCTTATTCTCTGCATCAGATACACTTGCAGGAAGTATCCAAAAAGCATCAAGACCAAACGAGGGGTCTTTTACTTCTATTCCAGCAATTTTAACATTGCTCTCATCACCAGGAATGGCAAGTTTTCGATCTGGGAATATCTTATCTTCGCCAACAATTGTTTGACCTATCCTAATTCTATATTGATTTGCTTCCAACGTTAGGTCGTCACGTATCCTTACCGCTGGCACGACAAAGCCCAAAGCTTTAGAAATTTGTCGCCTAATGCCTGTAACTCTCGTAATTAAGGGGCCAGAAACATCGTCAGCAACCATTTCAACCAAACCATAACCAAGTTGAATCGATACTGGAGAATAATCAGTAACGTCCTTCAATGAAATACTATGTTGGTTCTCATCGTCATCTTCCTGTTCTAAGCTAGCCACTTGCTCAGACTCAATAAAACGCTGTTTTTCTCGTCGCTGAGTAAAATAACCGAATGCCGCAGCAATAAGTGCAGCACCAAGAAAAAGTACATTTGGCATTCCGGGTACAAATCCAATTAAAAGCAATACTCCTGAAACTGGTAGCCATGCGCGAGAAAGGCTTACTTGATCGCCAATATGTTTAGCCATATCTCCAGTAGCAGAAACTCGCGTAACAATAATGGCTGTCGCTATAGCCAAGAGAAGCGAGGGTATTTGCGCGACCAGTCCGTCTCCAATAGAAAGGAGAGTATATGTTTCTGCAGCAACACTAGCAGACAAACCATATTGACTAATTCCAATAATCAGCCCACCGACAATGTTTATCACTAGGATAAGAATGCCAGCGATAGCATCGCCTTTTACAAATTTCGACGCACCATCCATAGATCCATAAAAGTCAGCTTCAGTGGTTAATTCTTCCCGCCTTAACGTAGCTTCCTCAGGCGTTAATATGCCAGCATTTATATCGGCATCGATCGCCATTTGTTTACCTGGCATAGCATCTAGAGTGAATCGAGCAGTAACTTCTGATACCCTACCAGCACCCTTAGTTATTACGACCAGATTTATGATGACCAATATAACAAATACAAAAATGCCAACAGCAAAGTTACCAGCAATAACAAAATTGCCGAATGCTTCAATCACCTTTCCAGCTGCATCACTACCGGTATGGCCTTGACTAAGAACAACACGTGTTGATGCAACGTTTAGAGCCAATCTCAAGATTGTCGCTATTAGCAAAAGACTTGGAAAACTGGAAAAGTCTAAAGGCCGATTTGTGTGCATTGCAACCATTAGTACAAGTAATGACACTAAAATATTCGACACAAAAAATAAATCTAACAGAAAAGCCGGTAAAGGCAATATCATCATTGCAACTATAGCAAGGATGCCGAGAGGCAACACACCCCCTTTTACAACTTCTGAGATATTAAACGGTAATAACTGGGTGGATGACGTACTCATGTTGCTCGTTTTTCCTATTCAAAATTTTAGTCAAAAAAATGACATTGTATTATCGATAATTTTTATATAATGAAATCAATATTTTAGTTGGTGTATTTCTCTTCTTTTATTGCCACAATTATTTTATCTTATAGATAGAAGGCAAAAGTAATGCCAAACTTGAATATTTATTAAAAAGTTTGGACACTTTAGATTGGCATGTATTTTGCAATTTTTTACGATATTTCATTGACCTCAAATTGGAGAAACAAATGGTTGCCTTCGCAAAACTATTCTTAACCGTCCTTATTGGCTGTACCGTCTTATCCGCTTGTCAAAGTAATTTACTTAGAGCAGATTTTTTTGAGCCAGACGCTTCAGTCCAGGCTTTAGAGCCACAAATAGAGATTTTAAGCGCAAGCAATCAGAATGCCACTATGTCTGATGTGGCAGCGATAAATGAAACCTTAGACGCAAGTGTTATGGAGATACCGACCATTAACGCAGTAGGTTATGCTGTCGTATCATCGCAGCCTGGTCGGTCCGAAAACCAAAAACGTCTAATGGCAATTAGATCAGCACGTATGGCAGCAATGCGAGAATTAGCCGAACAAATTCACGGCTTGAAAGTAGAAGGAAATACAACTGTTATCGATTTAATGGTACAGAACGATACGTTCAGAGGTGTTGTGACGGGAACGATAAGAGGAGCTCGAACCGTAAGAATTAATCCCACTGGATCAGATACATATGAGGTAGTGCTGGAAATAGATAATGAAATGATTTCCGGGTTAATTAAGTCAGCCAGAAAATTCTCCTAAATCTCAACCAAATTAAAAAATAAGAAAATAAAATGAGTTCAAATTTAAATCGTTATGTTTTTTGCTTTGGAATAGGTCTACTCGTCCTGCTCAGTAACGCCCTTAATGCTGAGCAAAAGATACAATTTGTTGAAACTACTGGTCGCGCAGTAATAACCGACGATGAGTCAATCAATAACGCTAGAAGAAATGCCCTGGAGGATGCGATATTTTTAGCTGCAATGCACGGTGGAGCTAAAATAAACGGGTTTAGTGCAATTGATAAAGAAACCAAAATTTCGGATCATTTTACGCTCACACCTGCTGGAAAACTTCTAGATTACACTATCGTCGAAGAAAGTATCGTGGAAGAGCACTACAAAACGACAATTCGTGCTGCTGTTGGCGAATTAAATGCAACAAAATGCTCGATGCGGTCAAAAGCAAAAATAGTTAAATTTGGTGCAGAATTTGAATTTTCTCAAAAAGTTCCGCCTTGGTTAAGAGCAATTGCTCAAGAAGTCGAAATCGATTTAGGAAAATTAATAAGAAATAACCCCTATTCAGTGTTAACGGAAGTATCTCCGATTAAATTGCAGATCAATGAATTACTAAATACCGACGACTCTTTTGACTATACCGCGCTAACTCGAGGAAGAGTTAGAGTGGCTAGTGGCGACTTTGCATTAGTCCCATCAATTTCAATGCAAGTAAGTAAATCAAAAAAAAATATCGAAGGCGAGACATTTTTGATTGTTTCCTTGTCTTCAAAACTGTTTCAAGGGGAGGATTACAAATTTATGGACGAGGCGAGGTACGAACTGTTAATAAAACTCGGAAGCAGCACACCTTGGCGTTCTTTTGATATACTAGGAAAAAAAACTCGAGATCAGATAAAACTATCAATAAAAAGTGGTCTGACTGAACACGTATTTGAACTGATGGAAAAAGTTAGATGCGTTCCTCTAACGGCAAGCCTCAAACAACGAAATGGAAAATTGGTGGTAGACTTAGGCCACAGCCACGGTATCACTACAAATAGTTTGGCAGTGACATCAGGAACAAAAACGGCCTACTCGATTCTTCATGTTACAGAAGTGACAAGTAATCAATCTATTGTTGAACCACTAAATACATCAATTAAAATAGATTCTCTGATCGGTAAAAAAATCAACTTTATGGAGTCATACCAATGATTTTGAAGAAATGCAGGTTAGCGTGTTTTGTTTTGTTAGCAACTTATAATTTTGCGAGTCATAGTTCCGCTGAACCACTGATAATCCTTGAATACAGTAATCAAATGCAAGGTAATTATGGGGATGGCAAAAATGCATTTGCGTTGAACCCTGATTATTTTGAAAACTATACTGTTAAACCGGGAGATAATTTAAATTCAATACTTAAAAAATTTTACAATGGAAGTGGTCTAGACTGGAGGCTCGTACAATTGTCAATAGTTATTGCGAACCCAAAAGCCTTTGCAAAAAACAATCCAAATTTTCTATACTCTGATAAGAGCCTTTATCTTCCTGGAAAGTCAGATATTACGAAAATTTTAACTGGTACGAAGGTAGGTAATAAGGAAACAAATTCTTCCGATTACTCCAAAAGCAAGAATATTTACTTTTTCGGAGGATAAACTTGAGAGTATTACTTCCATCCCTGACAACCATCTTTCTTTCGATTCACTTAAGTATGTCAGCCGCGGGAACTGTCACCGGCGGAACAGTTTATAATCTAATAGTAAAAGAATTGAATATGAAAAACCTCAGTGGCACCCCTGCTATTGATAAGGCGAGACAATTCCCAAATTGTCCTAACCCTCTTTCCATCAAAAGTATCTTTGGATCTTGGAAAACTGTACAAATTAGTTGTCCAAACACCCAATGGAATATAGCGGTACGGACAAATGTGAAAGGAGAAAACCCTTTCCCAAGACTGGAGACTGCAGGAAAAAATAGATCCATAAATACTCTTGTCGCTCTAAAAACTAGTTTGAACAGAGGAGACATAATAAAAGATGAGCATCTAACACATTATCAGTCAAAGAAACTCATCGGTGGTGGGGTATTTCATGATAAATCCCATTTAATTGGACGCAGTTTAAAAAAAGCACTCTCAGTCGGTACAATAGTTCGAGCAAGGCACCTTAATCCGGACTGGATCATTACTAAAAATCAATTAGTTACGATTGAACACCAGGTAGGAAACATTATAATTAACGCTCAAGGTGTAGCGCAAGAATCCGGTCAAAGAGGACAAAGAATATGGGTAAATAACTTTAATTCTGGAAAAAAAGTGTTATGCTGGGTTGAAAATGAAAAGAAAGTTACCACAAATGCTAAAATATATTAATGCTGTGTCGTTTAACAACGTGTAGGAGGTCGAAGAAATGGTCGATTCAATAAAGAACTTGAACAATAGAATTAATGTTCAGGTTAAAAATGAAAGTAAAGTTGCTAAAAATCCCGTGAACGTGAACGGCGCCAATGCCGTTAATTCTAACAGTGCCGATAAGGTGGAAGTTGGAAGCAGCGCTGGAGCAGTAGCAGCACTAGAACTTGCCAAAACACCCCATGTTGACTCAGCCGCGGTGAATAGAATTAAACAAGCAATATCACAAGGAGATTATCCAGTTGATGTTGATAGAATAACCGACGCTTTAATGGATGCTTATTTAGAATTAAAAAGCTGACATAGGGTCTTCGCATGCCAAAGAGCATGACAATGGAGGAATTTTTAAACGCGTGTGAGGATCGCCTCAGGCGCGCTGAGGGATTCGTAAAAAACCCAATACAATTACAATCAGACTTAAACCAACTTGAAGAAGTCTTGAGAAGTGAATGGCCGGATGCTATACTTGAATTAAAAGATACAGGGCTTACAATTCAAGAAAGAGAAAAACTAGAGATGATTGTTGAAAAAATAAAAAAATTAGAAATCATAGCAAAATCAAGGCTTGAGTTGTTCGATGGTATTGAAGAATTCTTACAAAAGACAAAAAGTAGCTAATCGTGAGTATCAACATCAAAATACGTTTTATTTAGGACACCAATATGAGCGATATTTTCAACGTAGAGTTGTTATTTGAAAAAGATCTAATTGAAATTTTGCTCCTTGTGGTAAGCCTGATTCTAATATTTATCATACAATTAATTACCAATAGAAAAATTCAAAAATCAATCGATAAGATCCAAAATAACCTATTTCAACTCTCAAAATATTCAGAGGTTCAAAACACTTACTCTACGCAATTTAATGATCATTTTAATCTGATTGATCGACGATTAAAGACATTAGAAGAAATTACTTCTGTCACAAGCCGAGACATAGCGTCAATGGCTGAAGGAATTAGTGGCGAGGTCGGTGTTGGAAAAGCTATTGAACTTGCTAGACGCGGAGCAACCGTTGAAGAAATCATGGAGAACTCCAATTTGAAAAAAGATCAAGCAGAATTGATTGTTAAATTTCATGGCGAAGAAGCAACAAACCTTTAAAACTTTTAGATTTTTTCATTAGTTATAAATTATCAATTTTTACTAATTAGCTGAGTCGGCAAAAAATAGTTTTAATTAAACTGGGTTTAATTAGGACTACTCCAGTATCATCAACCTTTTATTCCTTAGTATCTAGGTCGAATCCAGCCAGCATTTCTTCTGGTGAGGGGCTTTTGCTACCATCAACCTCATCTCCACCCTCAATTGGTTCAATAATATCATCACTTGTCTCGACCGATGCATCATTTTTAACTTCACTTTTTATTTTATCAGACTTTAGCTTTTTCTTTTTTGTGCTAGCCATTTTTTCCAAGTTTTCAGCTTCCCCTTCTAAACTAACCTCATCTGCAGTTGACTCGGGATTAAGCACTTCGTTTTTATCGTTTAATTCTTCTGGAACATCCGAACTGGGATTTGTATCTTCCGCTTCTAAATTTTCTTCGTCAATATCAGTAGATGCTTCCATACTAGCATGCGAAACTTTTTGTTTGCTTTTCTTTTGTAAATTCACGTCTGATTTAACGTCTGCTATTTCATCCTCTTCAACATAGCTAGCTTTACCACTTTCAAGCAATCGATCTCCATCTTCCTGTGACACATCAATTACTACCCCTTTAGGAAACCTTACTCCATTAATTTCACTGTTTTCCATGATTCGTAACCGAACCCAATCAGACAAATTTGGACTAGTAATAACTATATCATTTGAGCCCTCCTCTACGACGGACTCATCTTTAACATCTTCCGTGAGTTCATCAAAATTTGGTTCAATAGTTGTATTTGATATTTGTAAGATACGCATTCTTAAAATTTCAACACGAGCGGCCATCGCTCCAAGACGCCTCACTGTATCTTGCTCATTGTCCATAACATCTTTTACAAATTTCGCCATAGTGTCGAGGGGCTCATGAGCAAACTTTTTAATTATCGAATTTCTTATTCGCCTGACCTCAGGAGTTAAAGTAGTTTCTTTTAACTGCGCATCATTCTCAAGAGCCATTTTTAAATCCTTTTTATAATAGTTTAACATTTGGCATCTTACTTGCAAAAATCGAACCATCAAACGACTTTTTATTGGCGTTAAGGAATACAAAAATTATGCCCAGTATAACACAACATCTGTCTTTTCATGCAGCGAGTCTAGGACTGCGTTCAAGAAGAAATGAAATATTAGCGTCGAATATAGCGAACGCAGCGACGCCACATTTCAAGGCTAGAGACATAAGTTTTGAGGAAGAAATTCGCAAGCAAGAGAAAATTGGTCCACTGCACACGAGCAACAAACGGCATTTTGCACTCGCATCAATTAAAACAGGAGAAGAAACACTTTATCGTCAACCTGTTAGCCCTTCATTAGATGGAAACACTGTCGAGATGGCCGTGGAGCAGATTGAATTCTCTGAAAATGTCGTGCGATACCAAACCTCTCTTACTTTTCTGAATAATAGAATTTCTGGTCTTCTAAGCGCAATTAAAGGTGAATAATGAGCGATGTAAAGAACATATTTGATATTTCTGGTAGAGCTATGTCAGCCCAACTTTTACGACTGAACACCGTAGCATCGAATCTTGCAAACGCGAATAACGTTTCGGGATCTGCCGATGACGCCTACAGAGCAATAAAACCCGTTTTTGAAACAAAATATGCAGAAAGTTTTGGACAGAATGGTGTCGCGACAGTTGATGCAGTTAATGTACAGGCTATAAACCGTCAACCCGAGAAAGTATTTATGCCAGAACACCCAAAAGCGGATGCCGATGGATTTATTTATAACGCCGCAGTAAACGTAGAAGAAGAAATGGTCGAAATGCTTGAAGCAAGCAGGCAGTACCAAAACAATATTGAAGTTATTTCAACGCTCAGAGCGCTTATGATGCGCACAATACAAATGGGAAAATAAAGGTTTAAAGGGATTATCATGTCAGGAATTGATTCATCATCGAACAACTCACTTAACAATATTTTAGACAAGTTAGGAATTCGATCATCAGAAACTAAAGCTAACAAGAAGAGCGATAGTCTCGGTCAAGAAGACTTTTTAAAATTGATGACAACACAACTACAGAACCAAGATCCGTTCTCACCGATGGAGAATGGCGACTTCATTGCGCAAATGGCACAATTTTCTACGGTAACGGGTATAACTGAAATGAGTGAAAGTCTAAAAAGTTTGTCAGGTCAACTTGGTGAATTTAGAATTGCCACTGCATCGAGTATGCTAGGAAACTCAGTTCTTGTCCCGGGAAACACAGCTCGCCCAGACGCTAATGGAGAGATACATGGTGTAATAGATATGCCGATAGCATCAAGTGCCACAAATGTTTCATTTTCAAATAACGCGGGTGAAATTTTACATACAATTAATTTAGGCGCTCAGCCGTCAGGTTTAGTTGGTTTTGAATGGACGGAAATCCCGGCGGAAGTGCTCAATGAAAATAAAACATTAACAGTCAAAGCCTACATCAATGGATCAGAAGGCTTGGAGGAAGTCGCTCCATCTATTTTCGCCGAAGTTATGGCAGCATCAACCGGTACAGATAAAACAGGGGTCGTGCTAAATGTCAGGGATTATGGGCATATAAACGCTTCAGAGGTACCAACGTTTAGATCAAATAAGTCTCGTTTAGACACTTACAAAAATTAAACAACGAAATTTAGAATTTAACATATTAATTGAAAATTTTACGGAGTAACAAAAATGTCATTTTATACTGCACTTACTGGACTCAATGGATCTTCCGCAGATATTTCGGCAACTTCCAACAATATTGCTAACGTTGGAACGACGGGTTTTAAGCGTAGTAGAGCAGAATTTGGTGACATTTTTGCGACCTCTCCCCTACAAAACTCATCCTCATCAATCGGTTCAGGTACCATCTTGAAAGGAATTAAACAGCAATTTACGCAAGGAAATATAGCTTCATCACTTAACGCTCTAGATCTCGCTATTTCAGGCCAAGGATTCTTATCACTCAAACCGTCTTTAACCTCAGCACAAACTGTTTACACGAGAAATGGTTCATTGAACGTAAATAACGATAGATATGTTGTAGACTCAGCAGGTCAATATCTACTTACATATCCGGTAAACGAAGATGGTTCTGTTACAGCAAAAGATTTAGTTAGCGCTGTTCCGCTTCAACTTCCGGTTACATCTGGAGATCCGAAAGCCACAAGTAATATAAAATTGGGCGTCAACCTACCAGCTGCGGCCTCAGTCGTAACTGACCAAGCAATTTTTGCTGACGGTTATACGTTTAATCCAGACAATCCAGATACCTTCACAAATTCGACCTCAATAACAATCTTTGATGATCTTGGAAACCCCACCATTGCATCGATTTATTTTATAAAAACTCAAGCAGCAGATGCAGCCGACCCAACAAACAAATATGATACTAGGTTAGTCGTTGGTGATACCGTCATTGATCCGCAATTAGTAAGTGCTGTAGATGATACAGGTAACCAAATTTTTATTGATCGTTTTGGCAAACAGACAACAGCTGTTCCTGACGACAACTATTTTATTGAAGGGAAAGGTTCGGCGCTTTACAAAAAAGATGATTTAAACACGCTAGTACCCTCACAGAGAGCTAAAGTAACAGGAGATCAAACTGCATTTGACTTTGGAGAGGAAGGCGACAAACTTGTTGAAATAGTAACAGATCCTTTAAACTATAATTCAACCGTCGAGTCTGGAAATACAACCAATACTGATACTTATTGGGGAAAGAATTTTTTGACTTTGAACGTTGATAGTGCCGACCAACCAGTAAATATTGACATAAGACCTGGTAAGTATAATGCAACACAACTTTCTGCAGAAGTTGAAAGAGCTATTAATGAAGCATATGGCGATGATAGAAAAATCCAAATTGTTCGAAACGTTGACGATAAAATTAATATTGATTTGTTCAAATTGAATGCAGATGGTACCACCTCTTCTCTCGATACTGGACGTATTCCAGTAGACCTTTTACAAGATAGTTTTGTAACTTCTACGCTAGTGAATGGCTCTGCTCGTGTCGATCTAACAGGAGCTTCACCAGATTTTACTCGTGAAGAATTCTTGGCTCACGCCCAATCGCGCATCAATACCGCTCTCGATGAATATGCTCAAACGGCTTCGAATGCAACCGCACTAGGAGTAACGAACAAACAATTCAATCGGACCGTTGGAAATACAATGACATCAATCTATACTCAGACTGAGATTGTTCAATTCAGCCATACAGATAGCACCCCCGCTACAGCAGTAAAGTATCTGGCCCATTCATACTTTAATAATACACCATCGTTATCAATTTATGATAAAAAAACCGATAACATCACGGCTAACGCTGACGGAGTAACCGTCACTGGCAAAGCTGCCGAGCCAAACATTTCAAAATCTATTGTTTACGACTCTAAAAACAATACCATGAGTATTTATCTAAATGGCCTAGATCCAACAGACGCAACCCCAATATTTGCGACAAATGATAAGATCAGATTAGCTGCCGATTGGTCTGGGACAGAAAGTCAAACCGGAAACGCATACCTAAATGGTAGAGAATTCACAGTATCAAATGTTGTTTATGATACCGCAACCAATCCGACAACAGGCTATATCCAAATAGATACGACTGGGCTTGGCCTCCCTGACAATGATTTTAGTCTGGCCACTGGATCTACCCCTGCACTCGGAAAACTTGCCATACTTAGTAGCGCGTCAACAAATGTAGAAGCTTTCTTTGAAGGCGCTGCAAATGTTTTTGATGGTTCCAAAATAAATTTTTCAAGTAAAAAAATAGTGTTGCGAGAAGTAGATAATTCCGCAGGGACCGGAACATTTACCGGATTTACACCCACTTTCGATACAACATCGGCTGTGCGAAGTTTGGGTTTGGATACCCTGTCAGCATCTGTGAACTGGGTTGATGAACTTAATCCACCAATAAAAGTTGGTTACGATGAAATTAACCAACGGTTGCAATTTACGGTCGATAGAACGGTGCTCGGAACGGGTACTGACAGTAATTTTAATTCATTCACAGTCATTGGTAATACTAGTGCAACGAGCTCAAACAATATTGGGATACCACCAGCAGACAAAGCAGAACAAACATTGATAAGAGGTGGAGAAATTTTGTCAACGGAAAGTTTTGTTGCTGATGGTGAAGAGATACAGCTAAATGATAAACGTTACGGAATAAAAGTAGATTATAGTAGTGATGTAAAAGCATTTGTCATATCAAGCGGATCAACAGGCGAAACTATACCAGCTAATGGAGCCCTTGGGGTAACCACAGCTCAAAAACCATCAACGATTCAGGTTGGTAGGTATGCGTTAAATGCTGACGGCGAAGTAAATGCTGCCAACCAAAGTGATTACTTTGCAAGTGATAATAATCTTATCGGTGTTGGAGCATCTAAAACTGACGCAATCGCAACTGATGGAACGGGACTAGCATCTAGTCCCGCCATAGCGGTTGGAGCCGCAGCAAAAGAGTCGCTGACCGATGTTTTTAGACTATCGAGTACAGCTAATGAAAATGTTTTCAACGTTTCGGTGAATGGTATTAATGGTGTGGTAACAATACCACCTGGATTTTATGTTGGATCAACACTCGCAGAGGCCTTGGAGGAACGAATAAATCAGATAATGGATCCTGTTACTGGAGATACTGTTGGTGGTGTTAGAGCAACTTATGACGCTGCTGCTAATAATTTTACATTTACAACAGGAACACAAGGTTCTGACTCAACCATTAAGGTTAAAGGAACAGCGAGATTGGGTTTAGATGATGTTCCGCTTGGTGTTGGAACGGTACCAGAGATATATAACTTGGTTCAGGCAACCAATGCAGATGGCATTGCGCTTTATGTAAATGAAAATGGCGACGTAGTAGAAACACCCCCAGCAAACTTAGTTACAGGATATTACCCGCTTTACATCGATGAAGGCGAACTTACATTTGATAAATCAGGTTCCTTGGTTAGTCCAATTAATAATGTCCGATACGAAAAACAAGAGCAGGGTTTTTCAATCTCACTAGATATGGACTACAGTTCCTCTACACAATTTGCACAACCATTCTCCGTTCTGTCGGTGGATCAAGATGGATTTACTTCAGGACGATTAGATGGTTTAGAAATTGATAGCTCCGGAACAATAAGAGCTAACTACACCAACGGTCAAAATAATCCATTAGGAAAAATTGTGCTTGCGAACTTTAATAACCAAAACGGACTTAAGCAAATTGGTAATGCTACATATGTTGAAACTGCTGTGTCTGGTTCTGCTCAAGTTGGAGAAGCTGGCGCGGAAGGATTCGGAACAGTTTTATCGGGTTCATTGGAAAGATCAAATGTCGATATTACCGAAGAGCTAGTCAACCTGATAACTGCACAACGAAACTTCCAAGCATCAGCCAAAGCAATTGAAACTTTTGGATCTTTGACGCAGACAATTATTCAAATTCGACAGTAATACTAATTAGAATCAAAATTCGATAAAGGTAAATTTATATGGATAGAATGATCCACACCGCACTGAATACTCTAAATAATATCCAGATGAATCGTTCAGTCAAATCTCAAAACTTATCAAATATCAATGTGCCTGGGTTTAGACGTGATCTTGGTACAACGTTTAGTGCAGGTTTCCTTGAACAAATGGATCAATTCCCATCTCGAGTGTTAGCACTCCACGAGGGTGCAAATATTTTTTCTGCGAAACCAGGTAACATAAAAGCAACAGGTCAGCAAACTGATTTAGCAATAAAAGGTCCTGGTTTTTTTATCACGAAACCCCCAGGAGGTGAACCATCTCTCTCTCGTCGTGGCGACCTAGGAGTTTCTGGCGATGGTTTTCTGACAAATGGTGCAGGCGCTCAAATGCTTGATTTAAATCAAGCGCCCATTTTAGTTCCTCCATTCAGAAAATTAATCGTTAGTGAGACTGGAGAAATGTTCATTGAACCTTTGGGCTCAGAAGAAGGTACACGAGTTGTGCTTGGTACACTAGCTACAACATCAGGTTCTGAAACTCCCATGAAAAAAGATACAGATGGTGAAATTCGTTTAGTCGGTGGAGGGGTGCCAGCTCCTGACCAGAATTCAGTCATAGCGCAAAGTTTTCTCGAGGAGAGTAACGTAAACGCGGTTGAGGAACTTGTTGATACTTTGTCTCAACAGAGACAATTTGAAATTAACGTTAAATTTATTACACTCTCAAAGGAAATTGATGAAGGTGGTGCAGGCATTATGCGAATGCCAAATTAAATTATTTTTGGCATATTGATTGCACTCCTTATTACGAACCAAGGTTAGGAGATTCAAATAATGTCAAATAGTTCCATGCATGTCGCTAAGACAGGCTTAAATTCTCAACAGACCCGAATGCAAGTAATCGCGAACAATCTTGCTAACGTGAACACTACCGGATTCAAAAAGGATCGTGCGAATTTTGAGTCATTACTTTACCAAGTAAAGCGAGCGAGTGGCGATCAAACATCAGCGGATACAGATCTCAACTCTGCATTCGCTGTTGGTACAGGGGTGAGAGTTGTGAACACTCAAAAAATGTATACCCAAGGAAGTTTAGTCAATACGGATAATGCCCTCGATTTAGCAATCGATGGCTCTGGATTTTTTCAAATTCTTATGCCAGACGGACGAGTGGGATATACCAGAAATGGGTCTTTTTCAAGAAATTCTGAAGGAACCTTAACGACTGGAAGTGGATATGTACTTCAACCTGAGATTCAAATTCCTGAGAGTGTCACTCAAATTAACGTCTCAGCCGATGGTATAGTGAGCGTACAAATAGCAGGACAAGTTGACGCTGAGGAAGTTGGGCAAATCACCTTATCTGATTTCGCTAACAGATCTGGTTTGCAACCTATTGGTGAAAGTTTTGTTGTTGAAACTGGTGCAAGTGGAGCTGCGACCGTCGGAAACCCAATAGAGGGAGGATTCGGTAAACTTGTTCAGGGCGCCTTGGAGGGTTCAAACGTAAATGTTGTTCAAGAACTCGTTGATATGATTGAAACGCAGCGGGCATATGAAGTTGCCTCTAAATCTATTTCATCATCAGACGAAATGATGCAATATATAAATAACAATATCTAATTTCAAACAGAGGACCAAATGTATAATCACAAGTTCCATTTTTTATTTTTTCCATTGGTTCTAATAATTAATACAAACTGTTCAACTCATATAGAAAATTTAGCATCAGAGAGCTACGAGCCTATTATTCCAAAGACGATCCAGGCTGAGCAACATTTAAAGCCTTCTGGTGGAATTTATAATACTGAAGGTGGCGGTTTATTTGCCACCGACAGACGTGCTTCAGCAGTGGGTGATATTTTAACTGTTCAACTCACCGAAAATTTTGCAGCTTCAAAATCTCAATCAGCGTCGGCGGCTAAAACCGACTCATTTTCAGTTGACCTTCCCGCTATTCTCGATGCTAATGGCAACGACGCCAATTTAACAGCAGGAGGAGCCACAACTTTTTCTGGTACTGGAGCGGCGGCCCAGACTAATTCGTTGAGAGGTCAGATATCTGTCACCGTTACTCAAGTACACCAAAACGGAAATATGGATATCATAGGGCAAAAAAAGTTATTGCTTAATAATGGTGACGAATACATTCGTTTAAGCGGTCTTGTTAGACCCGAGGATATTTCTGCTGACAATATAATTGTGTCAAATCGGATAGCAAATGCAGAAATATCTTACATTGGTGCTGGAGATACGGCAGATACCGGTAGAAAGGGATGGTTAAGTCGAGCACTTAGTACCATTTCGCCACTTTAGTAACGAAAGGTTACTCATGATATTTTTGAAACAGTTTATAATTGTATCAGTTGTTTTGGTGACAAGTTTTCAGTTTTTACATGCTGACAGACTCAAGGATTTAACATCTATTGCCGGCGTTCGATCAAACCAACTAGTTGGATATGGCATAGTTGTAGGTCTCGCGGGTAGCGGTGACGGAAATAGTGGATTAACCTTGCAATCAATGCAATCTATGGTCTCACGATTTGGCCTTGTGACGGAAACGTCTGGCTTGAACGGACAAAATACAGCGGCCGTTATGGTTACCGCAGAGTTACCTCCATTCACCAAGCCTGGACAAACACTAGATGTAACCGTCTCTACGCTCGGAAAAGCAAAATCTTTAAGAGGTGGCACCTTATTAATGACGCCCCTACTCGGCGCAGACGGGGAAACCTATGCTGTAGCTCAAGGAAATATGGTTGTTGGCGGTCTTGGAGTCGAAGGCGCTGATGGTTCGTCAGTAATTGTAAATATTCCAACTGTGGGGCGGGTTCCTCGAGGTGCCTCCGTTGAACGAATGGTAGATAACCCTTTCTTACAAAATGAAAATATTGTTCTTAATTTACATCAAGGCGATTTTAGTACGGCTTTAATCGTGACCGAGGCTATCAATGATATTTTTGGCCCCGACGTTGCTGTGCCACTGGACTCGACATCCGTTAAAGTACGAGCGCCAAAAGATTTTTCTCAAAAGGTTGCATTCGTAAGTCTTTTAGAGAATATAGAGGTAGAACCTGCTTCGCCTAAAGCAAAGGTCATCGTTAATGCAAGAACAGGTACAATTGTAATCGGAGGAAACGTAAGAGTAACTCCAGCGGCCGTAACACATGGTTCGCTGACAGTGCGGATCAACGAAAGTCAAACTGTTACACCTACGGGAACTACAGCTGTAAATGAAAATCAGGTTGTATCCACGCCGGGTGATGCCGTTACGACACCTGAGAGTGAAATTGGAATAGATCAGGAAAATGCAAGAGCGTTTATTTTCGACCCTGGCACAGAACTTTCAACTATAGTTGAGTCAATTAATGCTGTAGGATCCAGCGCTGCAGATTTAGTCGCTATACTAGAGGCGCTTCGTGAAGCCGGATCTTTAAGAGCAGAACTTATAATAATCTAAGAGTATTAATTATGGGCATTACCGCGTTACCGATAAGTCTTGCAACACAACAAGAAAAAACTGGTTTTTCTTTGTATCAAACAAGTAATAATATTCAATTAGAACAGGTGGCAGAAGAATTTGAAGCATTATTTGTAACTCAGATGCTCAAACAAGCGTATCAGAGTAAACTGTCAGATGGAATCTTTGATAGTTCAGAAAATGAAACTTTCCAATCAATGCTAAATCAAGAATTAGGTCGCAAATTTTCTACGAACTCAAACTTTGGCATAGCGGATGCATTAATAATGCAGTTCAAGTCTAACCCAAAGTAAATGAGGCAACCCAATGCCGGGTTTATTCGATGTCGGAAAAACTGCTTTACAATCATATCGTCAATCACTGTCGGTAACTGGTCAAAATATAGCTAACATAAATACCGAAGGCTATAAACGGAGAGATGCTAATCTAGAAGAAATTTCTGGATCACAGGGCGGGATTACAAGTGTTGCTAGTCAAGCAGGTCTTGGAGTTCGTGTTGAAGAGATACGCAGAGCCTTTGACTCATACGTAGTTGACAGAACCAGAAGCGCCAATGCCAACTTTGAGTCGAATGACGCACTATTAAAAAAATTGTCAGAACTTGAGGACATCTTACTGCCACAAGATTCAAATTTAGGTATTTTTTTAGGAAGATTCTTTAATTCCCTTCAAGAAATAGCTACCGCTCCAGGGGATACAGCGCCTCGGATTGTTGCCATTGAAACAGGAAAAGCCCTCGCAAATTCTTTCAGGCAAACAAGCATTATTTCGAATGAATTATTGAAAGGTACATTGAAGCAAGCAAATCAAGATCTGACCGCTGTAAATGTTCTTGCTGCGGAACTGGTTAAAATAAATGCTGCATTAATGTCATCCGGAAAAAGTGGAAATGCTAATAATGCGATGCTTGACTCGAGAGACCGGTTAATAGATGAAATAAGTAAATTCGTTGAAGTAACGACCGACCTCGATAGTCGAGGGGCAGCTACACTGAGGTTAGGAAACTCGGGTAATGGACCCGTATTTGTATCTAATGATAGCAAAGCGCCTATTACTGTAAGTGAAACCTTAGATGGGATCCAATATTCTCTCTCCTCAGGCGGCAAACAGGCTCCAACGTCACAAATCACAAGTGGAGCTTTAAAAGGTTATTCAGATGCATTCACCTTAATAAAAAAGACAATTTCTGATATCGACGAGATGGCATTCGTATTTACCCAACAGATTAATGCCCAGCATCGACAAGGTCTTGACCTGAATAATGAGAAGGGACGAGACTTGTTTGGTTCAACGGGATTCTCAGTAACGCAGAATCCTACAAACATAAGCAATATTTCTGCAGAGGCAGTAATTAACGATATATCAAAAGTCTCAGGAAAAAGGTTAATTGTCAGCTACGATGAAAGTTCCAAAAATTGGATAGCCTATGATGATGCTCGCACAAGGATAGCTTCCGGTAGAAACACAATCGTTATGCCAGGTTATGAAATTCGAATAGCGGGGAATGCTCTAAATGGTGAAGAATTTTATATCTCAGCATCTGATGGTTTTGCAAAGAGTTTACAATTTGTTATTACGAAACCTGAAAACATAGCGGCAGCCTCTACAAAGATAACATTCGCAGATAATAATAATGACAGCTCCGCAGAAATAAATGCGACAAAAATTTCCAAAATTTCGTTGTCGAATGTCCCTCAAATAAATGACGTTCTAACCAATTCATTTTCAGCTATTTCTGCAACTGAGTTCTACAAAAATGGTGCTATCGCACACATACCCGCAAACACACAGGCAATAGAATTAGCAAGTTTAAAACAGCAGCCGCAGGTTAAATTTAGTCTTACCGACACTCAGCTTGCCAATGCATCAACACTTTCATTTTCTCGAGCAACGCCAGCAACACAATCTTATCAATTCAATATCGCATATGGGGATATATTCCAAGGAGAAACTGGGAATTGGCCCGGTATGGAGAGTATTGCAAAATACCTTAACCAGGGTGCACTGACCACACCAAAAGATGTCGATGGAATAAGTGTAGCAACGACGATGGGTGCTGCTGGTAATCTTACCATAGGAGGTGTTCTAACATCTAGTGGAACCGCTACATTCACGGATCCTCGTCGAATTTCAATTACATCCGCTGGTAATGACTCAGCACTTTCATTCACCATTACAGGAACAGATTCGAGCGGAGCAAGTCAATCAGAGATCGTTTTTGGTAAAAATGCTTCAACAATCATCAGTAAAAAAAGTTTCAAAACGGTAACCAGCGTTAGAGTTGATGGACCGACTGCTGCAAACGTAAGTATTGGCGTAGCTGGTCTGAGATTATCTGATCTTGGAATATACGCTTCTGGAAATCAAGGAAATCTCTCACTCGCACTGGCAGACGGCACTCTCGCTAGTACTGCGCCACAAATTATGTGTGGTGGTAGTGCCATCACAGGCTCAATACTTAATGGTGCCAATGCTTCAGATATGCAAATATTTACTAGAGAAGGTCGTCACATATCAGGATCCCCATTAACTGACGAAGAAGTAAATACATTATTAACGTCCAACAATGGTTTTAGTCAAAACGCAGAGTATCGAGCAGATTATTTAAATGGTTATGGTAACGAAGGTTATCGGGGTATTGAAATTGACCGAACGAACAGCATTGCAGATAGTGTCATTTCAATAGGGGGAGATGGTAATTCACCCCGGGCATTTGCTGCGCCTTCCCTTGTACCGGACAGCCCCACAGAACCCTGGCAACTTACCATTGGAGGAACAAAAATCATAGATATCACTGCAGGTTCTTCAGCGGGCCACGCAGCAAAAATAATTAACAAACAGAGCTCTAATTTTGGAGTGATGGCAACGGCTACAAGCAGAGTCGAATTAAAAAACGGTGGTGATAGCGGAACCGTTTCATTCAAAATTGGATCTGATAACACTGACTTTATAAAAATTGAAGCACGGGTAAGCCAAACAAGTATGAATACGTTAGCTGAAAAAATTAACCTTTTCACCAATAAAACAGGGGTTTCAGCAAATGTGTCAACAGATCAAACGCGTCTGATTCTTGAAAATTTTAACGGTAACGACATAAATATAACTGATTTTGATTTTGACGGTAATGTTGGTGAAACAATAACAGCAACCGTTATTGACAACTATTCAAAACCAGTTTCATCAGCAATAAATTTGGGTGGTCTTCAAGACGAAGCAAAATTTTCATTGACGAATGGACAAGTGGCCAAAGCACAAAGCCTGTCTTTTACAATTGGAACTACCAGGTACAACTTCGATATTTCTTATTTATCAACAATGGGAACGACAGGTGAATGGACGGACATAAGTGATATAGCTAAGCATCTAAATCGTGGCAACATGTTGGCCAGTGGAACAAAACTTTCAGATTTAGGTATTTACGCAGAAGGAAGCTATGGAGATATATCACTAAGAATGAACGGCAACTCATATTCCTCATTATTAGCAGATAAACCAATATTAACTGCAACAGGAGAAAGCAACCTGAGCGGAACTATTTCAGGTTCATCGCGCATTGGTGCTGCCAAGTTCACCGGACATTTGGAACTAATTTCTCCAGAGTCTTTTACCGTAGCGATTGATAACCAAACAGTTTCTAGTACAATTGATGAGAGACAAAACTCACTAATAACTCAAAAACCGAACAAAGCGGGTGATACAACCGAAGTGCTTTTTAATGTTTTCGAAGGTATCGATTCCGATGGTGCGGATAAAGACGGACTTTTAGCGAATTCGGCGGGAGCAAGTTATACTCTTACCTTGCCATCATCTGGATCTGGTCCATCATTTTCAGCCACAGTTAATTCTTCAAATACAAACCCTGCAACTCCAAGCTCGATCGCTAAAAAAATGTCTGAAAAATTGCGAGCATTGGCGCCTATACCGTCAATTTCAGGAGCTATTGCACTGACTTCCTTACCCAATGATCAGGACAGTGTAATGATCTCTTTTGCTAATGAAAATTATAAGTTAACGGTCAGTTATGCCGACCCAGTGGTCAAGACTAACCCTGAAATATCCGTAACTGGTGGAGAACAAGGGAGATTAACTGCTTATTTTGACTCCAATAATAAGTTACAAATATCAGCCGTAGACGGTAGTCTGGCGGCTTCTCAATTCACAATCTTGGGTAACTCTGTTGTAACAGGAAATGAAAGTGCTTCCAAGAGATTTGGATTAACCGACGACTCGTCAGTAGCTGTAAGGAGCATTACGGGCCGCTCATTTTCTCCATCCGCTACAACGCAAACTAACACATTTACTTTAAATGGTGCAAACGTGACCATTACCATCACACCGAACGGAGCCGGTTCATACACACTGTCATCAAGTAGTGGAACAGTAACACCAATTTTTGCAGATACTGGTACGGCAACAACTTCAGCCACATCACCTAAAATTATTCTTAGAACCGCTGAAAACTCGGGATCAATAGCTTCGCTGGGTTCTGATACTAATTCTGTTAATAATTTTGGCTTTCAAATTGGGAATTACTCGATTAGTAATCAGAATGAAAACCTAAAAATCAGTTCAACTAATGACACGGCACTCTCAATTTCAACATCTGCGTCAAGTTTAGTAGAGGAAAGGGTTTCACTAAAAAATCTGCCCCCAGAAGATTTAATTGTTATTCTCTCTGGAACTGGTGCTAATCGTATCACCGCCAACTATGACATTGCGCCAGCTAGTCTTTTAGACATAGAAGAAAATCTTACTATTAAAGTCATTGACGATACAGGAATTAATGTTGAAGTTTTAGATGCAAATACAGGGCATTCAATTGCGTCTCGTTCATTGGACTCAAATTTTTCAACGGAAGCAGAGGGTTATTTTATTCAGCTAACTGACAAAGGTAGCAAAAATGATACTTTTCAGATTGCGTCGAATAAAGATGGTGCTGGAGATGCAAGAAACCTTGATGCGATACTGAGTTTACAAAACAGTTCTTCAGTTGATCGATCAACTGGTAACTTCCAAGAAATTTTTTCAGGGATTGTCTCAACCATCGGGTCGAGCGTTAATGCAAGCGAGCTTCGGACGGAGTCCGCTGAGGCCTTAAAAGACTCAGCAGAAGGCTTTGAGTCACAATTCTCTGGAGTGAATTTAGATGAAGAAGCAGCAAATCTTATTGAACAACAACAGGCATATCAAGCCTCGGCGCGAATTCTTTCAACAGCCAGAGAACTTTTTGACACCCTTTTAGAATCTGTATGAGGATAAAAAATGCAAATTAGCTCAAAACTATTTAATCAACAGTCGATAAGAAATTTTGAAAAGCTTAACGAGGGAATCCAAAAAACCCAAGAAAAAATTTCAACTGGTCAAAACATCCTTTCCGCGTCAGACGATCCTGTAGGCGCTGTAAATCTTTCTGTTGCTAAAGAGCAGAGAGATCTTCTCTCTCGCTTTCAAGCAAATGCCGATGCAGCTAAAAATCGATTAAATCTATCAGATGAAATTTTAGATCAATCACTAATTACACTAACTAGAATAATGGAACTTACCGTTCAAGCCGGGAATGGAACGGGAGACACAACAGCAATTTTGCAGGAAATCGATGCTCTGAAAGAAGTTATGGTGGAAATGGCGAATACAAAGGACTCTCAGGGCCAATCATTATTTTCTGGATTTCGAACTAATCTAGTTCCATTCAAGATAAAACTTGACGGTTCCATAGAATACAACGGTGACAGAGGACAGCACTCTGTTCAGTTATCAGAAAGTATGAAAGTAAGAACAAGCATTGATGGTGGATCAGCTTTCATGCGAATAAAAACAGCGGACGGCACCCATGGCCTCTTTGATATTATTGATAATAGTTATAACTCAGTAAAAACTTCGGGAACCTTCAACAGACAAGCATCGGCAAACGCGCATGCTGAAGTGAAATTTACTCTGCCCGCGAATCCACAAAAGTGGACGTTTAATTTGCGAGGCAGTCAAGGATCTACATCGATTTCCACAGAACTTGCTAATGGAAAATTGGACGACACCGTAATCCCAGTTATTAACGCCCAAACCGATAAAACAGGTATAACGGCGTCATTAAATAGCAGTACAGGCGCCGTTGTTCTAAAAGATAACTTTAACGGTGAAATAATAATGAGCGATGTTGAGATTGAAGGAATAGAATTTGGCTCTGGCAATGTTCAATACTTCGCGGAGCTCAATAGTTATGATGGATCAGGAGAAATAGTAGGAGCTCCACGTCGTTTAACGGATAGTGACCAATTAGTCTCATCAGCTACAAATTATCTTCAAAACGCATTAAATCATTTAAGTGATCAAAGAGCCTTTATTGGAGCTCAACAAAACAAAGTCACTCAGCAAGAAACGGTTCTTCAAGAGCGCCAGTTCATTGTCAGCGATAAGATCGCTGATATTGGAGATGCGGATCTAGCAAGTCTTGTGACGCGACTGCAGACAATGATCCTCAACCGGGACGCCTCCCACGCAGCTTTTGCCAAAATAGGTCAACAAAGTCTCTTTGATTTTTTGAGATAAGCTAATATTGGCACGCATATTGCACCGTTACCCACGAGTAAAAGGGTTTTTATTAAACCATTAATTTTTAACTTTACAACGGTAAAGGTGAGTTATGACGAATATATTGACAAATTCAGCGGCGCTAAAGTCCTTGTATTACTTACAAAAAAATGATGGGGCTGCTACGGATGCAACTGAACGATTAGCCTCTGGAAAGCGCATCAATAAAGCTGGAGACGATGCTGCGGGAGCCGCAATTGTCAATAGAATGACATCACAAATATCAGGAATGGAAGTTGCAATCAGAAATGCTGGTGACGCTATTTCAATGGCTCAAACAGCCGAAGGCGCTCTTGCTGAAACTTCTGAGATACTCCAAAGAATGAGAGAATTAGGCGTCCAAGCGGCTAACGGAACCTATTCTGGAGCAGATCGAGTTTCATTAAACGCCGAAATAGTACAACTAAAAAAAGAGCTCATAAGGATTGGTGAAGCGACCACTTTTAACAACACGAAACTCCTCAATGGGACTTTCCAGGACACTGAATTTGAACTTGGATTTGATGAGTCCCCTCAGCACACCCATACACTTACAATAGATGATGTTCGCCCTAGCCAATTAGGCGTTTGGAATATGTCCTCCCAATTGGAAAAAACTGCAACTGTATCTTTAGCTGCGGCGCAAGGTGCATCGGCAGTAATAACTACAACTGCTGCGCATGGTTTTGTAGCTGGCGATCAAATTACATATGAATCAGTTGCAGGAACAGGCGTTGGAGGTATTCCCGGACTCGTACCAGGAGCTACGTATATCGTAAATACTGTGCCCGCAACTAACACTATGACACTAAGAGAGCTCGACAATACGCAAACCATAACCTACGGCGCTGTCGGTCCTTTTACTGGTGCTGGCGCAAAATTTCATTTAACTGGACTTTTAGGGGCGCCCAGTGTAGCTGAAGCAACGCTTGCGCCGCCTACTTCAAAAGCTAGCATTACCGAGTCATTGACGGTTTACGGTCACGTTGGAACCGAGACAATCACTTTTCCAGAGGGTTCATCCTCTAGGGTAATTGCAGAGGCAGTATCAGCGAAATCTGGAACCACAGGCGTAACCGCGTACTCAGAAACAAATGCACGACTTACAGTTTCACCAAATAACACTTCTGACGGAGATGGAACTACAATTATATCATTTACGTTGAAGGGAATGAATGCTACACCTAAAACCATTTCATCAACCATTAAATTTGGCACTGGAGAGACAACCCAAGTGAGCCAAACAGACCTATCTGACTTGCGTGATAAAATAAATGGTTTTTCAGGTGATACCGGTATTTCAGCAACAATTTCCTTCGACAGGAAGTCTATAGATCTTACATCACCTGATGGTTATGATATCGTGATTGATGATTTTGACATGCCAGCTAACACGACTTCTACGCAACTGGAAGCTAGCGTTCCATATGATGGAACGACAACTAATATGTATACAACGGCGGCTAACGTAACAACCTTTTTGGATGCAAATCATGGTCTACAAGTTGGCGATATGGTAAGATGTACCGATCTTGTAATTGGCACAGGAACGCCTACAACATCAGTAATCGATCCAAATATAGTTTATTACGTTAAAACTGTTGCTGACTCTGGAAAGTTTGTACTTGCTACAGAGTCTGCTACTGGTACTGCTGTCGACATGGGGTCGGGTACTGCGGCTGATAATGCTAAGTATTCTTATACATTTACTAGAATGGAAAAAACCTTAGATGTCCAAACACTTGATCGAGATGGAAATCTGAAAGGTAGTAAGATAAAACTTCATGATCAGGATTTAGGTTCGGACGAGACTATGAAGGTCGCGAGCTCTGTAAGACTCGCTGGTCAAATAGTCTATGAGTCATCAAATGTATTTACCATGGCGACTGGAGCAAGCAATGCGCTTTACAAAAACCAGTTTAGAGACTCACCTCCTTCCGCAACACTGTTGCGAATTTCGGATATTGACGTTCTTACGGTAACTACATCACAAAGACTTCTGTCTGCAGTTGATGGAGCTCTTAGACGAATTGATGCAGAGAGAGGAGATCTCGGCGCAACAATGAATCGAATGGAACATACAATTGATAACTTAACAAACATAGTGATGAATACTAAACAAGCGAAAGGACGAAAACTAGACGCAGATATGGCAGCTGAATCAATCGAACTCTCAAAATCTAGAATTCTTCAGCAAGCAGCTACATCGATGCTCGCGCAAGCAAATAAAAGCATGCAATCTGTACTTGAGCTTCTTCAGTAAAGGCAAATTAATGATTTATAATAAAGTGACAAATTGCAAATTTAAATATCTAACCAAAATTTTAACAAAGGTTAGTTTGGATGAATTGGCATATATATTGCAGCGTTTGTCGCAAGGTAAAATTTTAACTTTACAAAAGTAAAGGTGAGTTATGACTAACATATTAACAAATTCCGCGGCATTGCTTTCAAAATACCATCTTCAAAAAGTTGATGATGCGGGAACGCAGGCAACTGAAAGACTCGCATCTGGCAAGCAAATTAATAATGCCGGAGACGATGCTGCCGGAGCCGCAATTGTCAATAGAATGACGTCACAAATCTCTGGAATGGAAGTCGCCATTAGAAATGCTGGCGACGCTATTTCTATGGCGCAGACCGCAGATGGTGCATTAGATGAGGTTTCAGAAATCCTTCAGAGAATGAGAGAACTTGGTGTTCAAGCCGCAAATGGAACTTATTCAGGTGCGGATAGAGTTTCTCTCAACGCAGAAATCGTTCAATTAAAAAAGGAATTAACGCGAATCGGTGAAGCTACGACCTTTAACAATACAAAACTGTTGAACGGAACTTTTCAAGATACTGAATTTGAGCTCGGGTTTGACGAATCACCGCAGCATACACATACATTATCAATTGATGATGTACGACCAAGCCAACTTGGCGTTTGGAATATGTCTTCTCAATTAGAAAAAACTGCTACAGTTTCGAGTGTTGTCTCAACAACTATCACTAACGCGATAGCGACGAAAGGTTTGATTACGACTTCCGACTCTCACGGTTTTACCGCTGGAGACCAAGTAACTTATGAAGTCGGTTCAGGAACAGCTATGGCTGGATTAGTGCCGGGTCGCACATACAAAATTATTGAGCCTGTGGCAGAGAAGAGTTTCGTGATTACAGAAATGGATGGAACAACCGCTTCAGATGCAACGGGGAGTTCGGGCGATAGCGACTCGCATCCTGACACAACTATCACTTATGGCGATATGGGTGGATACACCGGCGTTGGATCAACATTTAGTCTACAAAGTCTGGCAGGCGCTCCCACACTTGGAGAGTCAACTGCATCAGCTCCTGGATCTGCAAGTAAATTAAACGAGAGTTTAAAAATTTATGGGTATGTGGGAACTGAAACTATTACTTATCCGGAAGGATCGAATGCAAGAGTAATTGCAGAGGCCGTAACAGCTAAATCTGGAACTACTGGTGTGACCGCCTATGCGGAAACAAATGCAAGAATTACTTTAAACCCGAACAATTCTACAGATGGATCAAATTCAACTATTATTTCGTTCACATTGCAGGGAATGAACGCAACACCTAAAACAATCTCTTCCACTGTAAAATTTGGAACTGGCGAAACACCCGTCTCCAATCCCCCAGATTTATCCGATTTGCGAGATAAAATAAATGGTATATCAGGCGACACAGGAATTTCCGCAACACTGTCATCAGATAAAACATATATAAATATAAAATCACCTGATGGATATGACATTGTTATTGATGATTTTGATATGCCAGCAAATACAGAAACTGCTCAGACCAAAGCAACCGTTGCTGCAGCTGCTATAGCAGACGGTGGAGGACATACAATTTTTACATCTTCCGCGAACCACGGCTTTGAAACTGGTGATATGGTTAGAGCTTCGGAATTAACATCAACAGCTACACCTACTGCATCAGGAATTAACCCTGCCCAAATATACTTTGTAACAAAACTATCTGATACGACGTTCAAATTGAGTACCGGGTCACAAAGTGGCACCGCAGTAGACCTTACAGAGGCAAGTGGCGATGACCCATTAACAGCCTTAGTTTTTACAAAAGAACAAAAAACTATGAATGTTCAAACAATGGATCGTGATGGAAACCTTAAAGGTGCAAAGGTTCAATTATTTGATCAAGACCTGGGGTCTGATGAGAGTCCAAACACAACTAGCTCTTTGAGAATGTCTGGTCAGATTACCTACGAGTCACCAAATGTGTTCACGATAACCAGTGGAGCTACCGTTGCATCAGACAAAGTTTTATTTAGAGACGCTCCACCATCAGCAACCTTGCTGAAAATCTCAGATATTGATGTTTTAAGTGTAACAAACTCGCAACGATTATTGTCGGCAGTTGACGGTGCGCTGCGAAGAATTGATGCCGAGAGAGGCGATTTGGGTGCCACAATGAATCGAATGGAGCACACAATTGATAACCTCTCAAATATTGTAATGAATACAAAAGTTGCTAGAGGAAGAAAAGAGGACGCGGATATGGCAGCAGAATCTATCGAACTTTCGAAATCAAGAATTCTTCAGCAAGCAGCGACATCTATGCTTTCACAGGCAAACAAAACGATGCAATCCGTATTGGAACTGCTGAGCTAATTGGCACGACAAACAAAAAAAAATATTGTTCATAAAACAATAAAATATTATTTAAATTTCTACTAAACAAATTTTCTTTCGGTCGTTACTCTGATTGTAACAGTCGGGAGAAGTAAATGAATTTGTCTACAGCAATAGCGTCTTATAAAGAAGTCAGAGTGACTGAAATTTCAGACGAAGAAAGTCCTCATGAATTAATAAGAATCGTATTTGGAGTACTTCTGGATAACCTAAATTTATTAAAAGAAAATGTACAGTTTACCGATGAACGGTGGGAAAAGCCTTTCAATAAGTGTATGTTCGCTTTGTCAATATTACGAGAAAGTTTGGATTTTGAAAAAGGAGGCGAAATAGCTACTAATTTAGATTCACTTTATGCTTATTCTCAAAAAACAATGCTCAGGGCGGTCGGTAAAAGTGATACAGTTAATCTCGACAGTGTTTTGGATATAATAAAAGAGCTAAGTTCTGCGTGGGACGCTATAAAACCAATAACAAAATAATGATGTTAAAGTCGTCTTTTAAGGCGACTTTTTTTTTCGTCCTTTTTCTTGGGCGATTTTTTTTTCCAATTTTTTTGCCAAAAAGATTTTGAATTAAAATTTTAACCGTTTTCACAAAACATCAAAAAAGCAAGTTTTGTGCCAACTCAAAAAAATAATTAAAATTATCTGATCTCAGGTCGTTAATAGAGTTATCACTATTAATGAAGCAAGTTTAATGCCAACCTGAGGGAAAAGATGCCGACAATAAATACGAATGTTGCCGCAATAAAGGCAAGAAGTAATCTAGATAAAGTTCAGCGAGATATGGATCAATCCATCGCTCGACTATCATCGGGAAAACGCATCACTCGTGCTCATGATGACGCCGCAGGCGCAGCAATTGCCGGTCGAATGGAAAGCCAAATTCGTGGCTTGAATATGAGTATTCGAAATACAAAAGACGGACAGTCATTTGTTGATACCGCTGAGGGTGCACTGCAAGAAATTACTTCTATCTTACAAAGAATGAGAGAGTTGGCAGTTCAATCTGCCGGTGGCACAATGACAAACGCGGACAAGGATTATCTCGATCTTGAGATGACTGCTTTGATTGCTGAAATTACCGCGATTGATGCTAACACAACATTTAATGAAAGAACTGTCTTTACATCAACGCAAATGAATTTTTATCACGATATTGATGTAGATGGTACTGCAGTCGCAGCCCCAGCGTTAGAAATGTCCGCTTCAAGTACTCCCGGTTTTTCCTTGGGCGTCGTTGACATTTCAAGTAGTAGAGCAGTCGCAGCAATTAGTAATGTTATATCAGCAATTGATGCAGCAATTACTTATGTTGACGGAAAGCGTGCTAGTCTTGGGGCAGTCAGTAATCGTTTTGATCATATTATCGATAATCTAACTAATATAGTTGCAAACACAGAAGCTTCTCAAAGTCGTGTTGAGGATGCCGACTTTGCAATAGAAACCACTCAATTAACCAGAAACACCGTATTGCAGCAGGCTGCCACATCAATGGTGGCTCAAGCAAACGCATCAAAAAATACCATCTTGGCTCTAATACAGGGCTAAATTCTAAAACGTAATTCGAGCAGCAAAAAGGGTATTTAAAAGACCCAATAATACAGAGGAGTAACAGTTCAAATGTCAGTTATTAACACAAATATTGCATCAATAAAGGCAAGAAGTAACCTCGATAGGGTTCAGAGGGATATGGATCAATCCATTGCTCGACTATCTTCGGGGAAACGCATTACAAGGGCTGCAGATGACGCCGCAGGGGCGGCAATTGCCGGTCGAATGGAAAGCCAAATTCGTGGTTTAAACATGAGTATTCGAAATACAAAAG
>MDTB01026100.1_pt1 | contig 49444 bp, 49 predicted proteins | sample 811161 | NCBI WGS metagenome assembly MDTB01 (sample SAMN05326650, study PRJNA326480) | marine metagenome | isolation source: seawater | place: Mediterranean Sea | collected 2009
AAGTACCATCGGCGCTGAAGGGCTTGACTTCCGAGTTCGGAATGGGATCGGGTATTACACCTTCGCAATAATCACCAGGCAGCAAAGTTATATAAATATATTTTTAATTGTCAATCTATTACGAAATTGAACTTAAAACATAGCCTTTAAAGCATTTTTTTTTTTAAAAAATCAGTTATTGTTAAGGACAAACCATGCTCTAAAGAAGTTTTATAAGTCCACCCATATTTTTTTGCTAAGCTTACATCTAAAAGTTTTTTATATGTGCCTTCTGGTTTATTTCTTTCATATTTTATTTTAAGTTTTATGCCTAGATATTTCATTATCAAATTAGCATAATCCGTAATTGACTTATCTTTACCAGTGCCAATATTAATCAGAGTTTCCTTAGTTCTTTTTTTCAAAAAATAAATACATGCATCCGCAATATCATCACAATAAATAAGTTCTCTTAATGACTTTCCTGATCCCCAAATTTTAATATAATCCTTATTGTTTTTCATTGCTTCAATAATTTTTCTAATTAAAGCTGGAAAAAAATGAGAAGTATTTAAATCATAATTATCGTTTACTCCATAAGCATTACAAGGCATTAAACATTTATAATTTACCTTATATTGAAAATTATAACTTTGGCATAAACTTATTCCAGCTATTTTTGCGATTGCGTATGGTTCGTTAGTTTTTTCAAGATAATTAGACAAAAGATATTTTTCTTTAATTGGTTGAATACTGTTTTTTGGATAAACGCAACTAGAACCCAAAAAAATTAAGTTCCTTACACCAGCTTTATAACTTCCATCAATTAAATTATTTTGAATTGATAAATTATCGTAAATGAAATTTGCTTTTAGCTCATTATTGGTTTTAATGCCACCTACTTTGGCTGCAGCAATAATAACAGCATCTGGTTTAATTTTTTTTAAATATTTATAAACATTAGATTGATTTCTTAAATCTAATAAATTTTTTTCAATGGTATAAATTTTTTTGTAATTAAGTTTTTTTAGCTTTCTGTAGATCGCAGAACCAACCATTCCATTGTGTCCTGCAATAAATATTTTAGATCGTTTTTTAATCATTAATCACGAGAATTAGTCTCATAATTAATCATATCCTTTATCAAAGAATTAATATTATGGACTGGTTTCCATTTTAAAACTCTTTTAGCTTTAGAATAATCTCCTTTTAAAGTATCAACCTCTGATTTTCTAAAATATCTAGCTTTGCACTCAATTATACAGTTTTTGTTTGCATCATAACCTTTCTCATTTATCCCTTTGCCTTTCCAAGTAATCTTCATCTTTAATTCTTTAGCAACCATATTAACAAATTGTTTGATTGAATATTGCTTACCGGTACAAATTACAAAATCATCTGGTTTTTTTTGCTGTAATATTTTCCAGATTGCTTTTACATAATCTTGCGCATGTCCCCAGTCTCTTTTGGCATACAAATTTCCTAAAAATAGTTTCTTTTGTTTTCCTTGCACAATATTACATAAACCTTGAACAATTTTTTTGGTTACAAATGTTTCGCCTCTAAGTGGACTCTCATGGTTAAATAAAATCCCATTACATGCAAAGAGATTATATGACTCTCTATAATTTATTGTAATCCAATGTGAATATAATTTTGCGACGCCGTATGGGCTCTTTGGATAGAAAGGAGTTTTTTCAGTTTGTGGAGTTTCAGATACTTTACCAAACATTTCAGAACTCCCAGCCTGATAAAATTTGATTTTTTTTTTGGTTTTTACTATTGCTTCTAATATTCTTAATGTTCCAAGGGCATCTGCATTTGTTGTATATTCTGGCAACTCAAACGATACTGCAACATGTGATTGTGCTGCTAGATTATAAATTTCATCAGGACGAATTTTTTCAATGAGATTAAAAACAGAAATTGAGTCTGTAACATCACCATAATGCAAATTAAATTTATTTTTTTTTGAATTGGGGTATTTATAAATATCATCTATCCTATAAGTATTTAGAGATGAATGTCTTCGTTTAACTCCATGAACCTCATAATTTTTTGTTAATAGATACTTTGATAAGTAAGCACCATCTTGACCAGTAACTCCAAATATAAGAGCGATCTTATTTTTTTTTTTTCATTTATTAATAGAATATTTAATTATAGTAAATAAGGCCTTAAAGCCATCCTTAAATGATATTTTTTTTCCTTCTTTGTAAGATCTTCCTTTATAACCAATTGTCATTTCACTTATAGGTATATTCATATTAGATATTTTTGTAGTAATCTCCGGGCAAAAAGCAAAATCTTTTTCTACTAATTTAATCTTTTTAAAAATATCACTCTTAAACATTTTATAACATGTATGAGCATCCGTTAAATTTTGATTGTTTATTAAATTAGAAAATAAAGTTAATATATGGTTTGCAAATATTCTATATATTGATGTAAAGTCTTTGTTTCCAAGATATCTTTTTTTTCCAAGTACTCTAGATCCGTAAAGTACTTGATATTTTTTTTTTAATATTTTATTAAACATACGCATTAAATCATTTGGGTTATACTCTAAATCTGCGTCTTGTATTACTATATAGTCTCCTAAAATATACTTACTAGCTGAAATAATTGCACCTCCTTTTCCTACATTTTTTTTATGAAATATTATTTTATCAATTTTATATTTGGATCTTCTTATAATATCTTTTGTTCCATCTTTTGAACAATCATCAACTAGTATTATTTGCTTATTTAAATTTATATTATTCAATTTCTTTAATACTTCATTGATGGTGTTTTTTTCATTATAACAGGGTATAATAATAGTTAATTTCATAATGATATCTCTTTATATATCAAATTTAATTTCAGTGTTAATTTTTTTAGCATATGGAAAAGGTATTAATTTTTTTCTTTTATCTAAAAAAGAAAATACAAATAATATAATTTTAGATATTTTATCTGGTGCAGTTTATATTAGTTTTGTCGCATTAATAATAAATTTTTTCTATCCACTAAATACCTTTGTAAATAATATAATCTTAATTTTTTCCTTAATATTATTTTTATTTTTAGTAAAAAAAATTTCAATATTAAAAAGTATCATTCATTATACTTTAATTATTGGATCGATATCATTTCTAATAATGGTTTTAGACCATACAAATAGACCAGATGCAGGTTTATATCATCTTCCATATATATCAATTTTAAATGATTATAAAATTATATTTGGATTATCGAATATACATTTCAGATTTGGTCATACATCTATTTTGCAATATACTTCTGCAATTTTCAACAATTCTATATTTTTAACAAAAGGAATTACAATTCCTGCTGCAACAGTTCTAGTAACTTTGTTTATTTATTTTTTTAAAAATTTAATTTCAATAAAAAAAAATTATTTTTTTTTGTTTTTTTATTTTTTAATATCTATATTTATCATTTTAAAGACAAGTCGATATAATGATATTGGAAATGATGCAATTGGGCATCTTTTTTTATTTCTAACTATTGCCATATTTCTGGAAAAAATTCTAAAAAAAGACTTTAATTATGAAAATTTCTTTTTTTTAAGTCTGTTCTCAATTTTTGCATTTACTAACAAAGTTTTTCTTATATTTGGATTTTGTTTTCCACTTTTGTATATAATTTTTAGTAAAAAATTTAATTTTTTAGTTAATAAAAAAAACATTATTTTTATTTTTTTTATATTAGTTTTTTTTATTAAAAATATAGTTGTAAGTTCATGCTTAATATACCCTGTCAAAAATACATGTTTTAAATCATTTTCCTGGAGTGCAGTGGATAAAAATGTGCATTCAAATCCAGAAGTCAAATCAATTGAAGGTGAAGCAGCAGGAAAGGCATGGTCTGACTTTAAACCAAAAAACTTATCTTTTGAACAATACAAAAAAAATTTTGTTTGGTTTGATACCTGGAAAAATAAGCATTTAAAATATATTTTTTTTAAACTTCTGCCAATATTTATCGTAATTTTAATTTTAATTTTAATTTTAAGTAAATATGAAAGTTTTAATAAAAAAAATAGTTATAAAAATCTTGAAAGGAATTTCTCAAAAAAGGTAATTATAACTACAATAATAATATCTATAGTTGGATCAATTTACTGGTTTCTAAAATTTCCTTTATTTAGATATGGTTATTCTTATTTGGTAAGTTTAATTGTGTTATTTACATCTTATTACTTAAGCTATTTTTATACCGAAAGAAATTTTTTAAAAGTTTATAAAATTTTATTCAGATTAACTGTAATTGCCTTAATATTTATATCTTTTAAAAATATTCAAAGAATTTATGAAAATTATGAATTAAAATATGTTGATTATCCTTGGCCAAAAATTTATTCCTTTGAACAGGGTAATGTAAAACAGAATAATAGAGAGATACTTGCTTCAAATAACTTTAAGATATATTACCCTTCATATCGTTTATGCATGTATTCTCAAGGACCATGTACTCATTATAATGAAGTAAAGAATGAGATATTAATTAAAAAAATTGCTAATTATTATTTTATGGTGCCAAAATAAACTCAAGTGAATTTTGTTACCAAAAAAAGGTGAATTATTAGACCATCCATATTAGTCCTTTGTGTCTACCAATTTTACCACTAGGCCATTAATGAATTTCATGAGTATTTATGCTAATATTTAAAATTGAACAAGAGTGATAAATAAATTTTTTTAATTTTATTTCACTTTGTGGAATTCTACATTAATTTACATTTATATTGTTTAAAATTAAAATATTATCTTGGATCTTCGGAATATAATTGTAATAGTTCGTCTAGATTCTTATTATTGACAATTAACTTATTGGCAAATGCTACTCTACCAACTATTTCAAATGTAAAAAAATTTTCCAAAACTTTATAATATGGACGATTATTATAATCGTCAATAATCAAGTTAAAAGGTAACTTTTTTTTTAATAGAGTTCTGTACAACATTAAACATGTCAGAACCCTGAACCTTCCATCAACTAGAATTAAATCTGGAAATATCTCACTGCTTTCAAGTTTTAGAAATGTTGCTTCATAATTTTTAAAAATAAGTTTAAATTTTTTTTTATTAGTAAATGGTCTAGAATAATATTTTACAACACCTAGATCACAAAATTGATAATTTTCTTTATTTAATATCATTTTCGACAAATAAAAATAAAAATTTCTATCAGTTTCTATAGAAATGAAATTTTTTTTTAAGTTTTGAAAATATAATGTTGAATTTCCAGATCCAAATTCTAGATAAAAATTACAATTATTCATTTTATTTCTTATAAATTTATTTGTAATATCATCACCAAAATCTATTTCATCAGGAACATTATAATCAATTTTAAATAAATTATGATATCTTAAAAAATGATAAAAATATGAATTTGAAAAAAAATTATACAATTTTTTTAATTTATTAAAATTTTTTTCATCAAGATTTGATTTAAGTAAATATTTCAATTTCATTAATTTAATATAGTGTTATTTCATTTAGTTGTATTTTTGTTTATTGTTTACATATATAAAAAAAATATTGATCATACTTTTAATACCTTTTTAAAAACTCAGCAATCTAAATACAATCTTTGTAACCTTTCTTTACTAGATTTAAATATCGCTCTGTTAGATATGTAAAATAAAGTTTTTTGGTCATTGGTAAGTGGCTACTTTTTGGAATAGTAGGTAAAATAAACTCAAGTGACTCTTGTTATTAGAAAATCTTGTATTATTAGAGCATCCATATTAGTCCTTAAAAATGTATCAACTGCCTCCTCTGGTTTGCAAACTATTGGTTCGTTCTCATTAAACGAAGTATTTAATAAGATTGGCACTTGAGTTAATTCATTGAACTTAACCAACAGATTATAAATAAATTCATTATTATCTTTGTCTACAGTTTGTAGCCTACAAGTAAAATCTTCATGAACTACGGCAGGTACTATATCTTTCTTAATTAGTCTAATTTTATGAACTTCCATCATTGAAGGAACCTCTCTGTCGAGGTCAAACCAATCTTTTAGATGATCTTTTAATATAATTGGAGCAAATGGTCTAAAAGACTCCCTTCTTTTAATTTTCGAATTTATTATATTTTTTATGTCCTTGCCTCTTGGATCTGCAATTATTGATCTATTACCTAATGCTCTCGCTCCCCATTCTAAATTATCTCTAAAAATTCCTATAATTTTTTTATTAATTAAAAGATTAGTAATATTTTTTACTAGGGTCTTGTCATCAGGAGTAAATTTTTCAATCTTTAATTTTTTGTCTTTAAATTTTCCCCTATAATCCGAAATGGTTCTTTCGATTTTTTCATTTGAATATTTTGGGCCTAAATATATTTTTCTCTTATTTTTTTTATTTTGGAAATTTACTCCATATTTTGTTGCACAATACATTGCAGCTCCAATTGCACCTCCAGCATCATATGCTGCTGGCTGAATATAAAGATTTTTAAATTTTGTATTTTGGGTTATCTTTCCATTGGCTAAAGAATTCATTGCACACCCACCTGCCAAGCAAAGATTTGGTATTTTATATTTATCATATGAAAAATTTAAATATTCAAAATATGCTTTTTCAAATGTATCTTGTAATGATCGAGCTATATTAAAATGTTCTTTGGTTAAGTCTTCATTTTTTTTTCTTTTTTTTATACCTAAATAATCTTGTACTTTATCAATTTCTAAAAGTTCATTTATTACAATTTTATTGTTATCAATTTTAAAAGTATTAATATTTTTGTGATGAATAAAAAAGTTTAAATTTAGTTTAAAAGTACCATCTGATTTAAAATGAATAAAATTTTCTAGTTTTGCGTTATAAGACTGATTTCCATATGCCCCTAATGCCATTACCTTATATTCTTCACCATAGTTATCAAATCCTAAAAAATTTGTTAGCGCTGTATAAAATATACCTAATGAATGTGGATAATAGATTCTATTATTGACACTTATATTCGAATTTTGACATAAAGCATGAGAGGTTGTAGTAAAATCACCAGAACCATCAATAGACACGCCACATGCTTCATTTAATCCAGAAACTAAATAAGACGATGCAATATGTGTTAGATGATGTTCTATATTTTCAATTTTACCATTGAATGTTCCAAAATCTTTAATTTTTTTTATTTCGCTTAAAATATTAATTTTTTTTGAAACATTAATTATTTTTTCTTTTAAATTTTTAATATTTATTGAATTAAAAATTGTAAATTTAATTTTTCTTAATATTTCTTTTTTTGGATCTGAATTAGTAGCGATTATATCAATATCATTTAATCTTAAATTTTTATATTTTAGACACTCAACAATAGAAAGGTGAGGGAATCCTCCAGAATTTTTAATTCTATTAAGTTTTTCCTCCTCTATGGCAAACACAACTTCATTATCAATTACTAGAGCTGCAGCTGAATTTGCATGATAACAATTTATTCCAAGTATAATCAATTTTAATTTATATATATATTTAACTTTTTTTGATGGTATAAAACAAATGTGCAGAAAAATAAAATCTTAATTACCGGAGTTTGTGGATTTATTGGTTATCATTTATCAAAACGTTTTTTAGACAATGGTTTTGAAGTAATTGGCATTGATAATCTGAGAAAAACCTATAACCACAACTTTAAAAAAAAAAGACTACAAATTTTAAACAAATTAAAAAATTTCAAGTTTTTAAAAGTAGATTTAGATAAAATTTCAAAAATTGGGAATATTTCTTTTGACCTAATAGTTCATTTAGCGGGAGAAGCGGGTGTAAGAGAGTCAATTAAAAAACCAAACTTTTATATAAAAGAGAATTTGCAAAATACCGTAAATGTATTCGAATATGCTAAGAAAAATAAGATTAAAAATATTTTTTATGCATCTTCAAGTTCTGTTTATGGAAATTGCAATATATATCCATCAAAAGAAACGATGGTTATTAATAAACCATTATCAGTGTATGGTCTTTCAAAATCGTCGTGTGAACTATTAGCTTACTATTATAATAGTATTTTCAATATCAATTCTATTGGTTTAAGATTTTTTACTGTTTATGGGCCACTTGGTCGTCCAGACATGTCTATAAATATTTTTATGAATAATATTATTAATAATAAAAAAATTATTTTATACAATAACGGCAAAAATTTTAGAGATTATACATATGTTGATGACGTTACTAATTATATATTTGCTTGCTATAATAAAGCAAAAAAATTAAATAATTATTTTGAAATTTTTAACATTGGTGGAGAAAACACAATTAGGATTGATAAATTAGTGAAAATAATAGCCAAAAATTTAAACAAAAAATCGAAGATAAGAATGGAAAAAAGAAACAAACTAGATCCAATAAAAAGTTTAGCAACTAATAAAAAAATAAAAGAATTTACCAAAAAAAAATATAACACTCCGTTAATTGAGGGTGTTAATAAATGTATTGAATCTCGACTAAAGATGGGACTATAAAATAACTTATTTAGTTTTTTTTAAAACTTTCTTTATTGCTTATATTGCTCAAGTAAGAAATTATACCTATATTAATCCAAAGAAAAGTACCATTCCAGCTGGTAAAAATACTACCAGAAGTTCCAATTGGCCAAATATAAATTATAAAAGATATAAGAAAAAAAATATTATTTTCATGGGCTATTTTATATTTTCTTAAAACTAAATAAAATATTATTATTAGAAATATAAATCCAATAATTCCATGCTCAGATAATATTTCTAAAACAATATTATGAGGATGAGTAGTGCATCTTTGACTTACTCTTGTTGAATCTATGGTTTCATATTTTGATTTGCAAGCCTCTACACGAAAATTTTTTGATCCTACTCCAGTTAATGGATAGTTTTTAAATATTTCATAAGCTGTTAAAAAATGAGCGCCCCATATACTGTCTTTAATTTTAAACTCTTTACCTATGCCATACTTTTCATGCGTTATTTCTTTAAATCTTCTCGATGTTGAGTCGTTCATTATTATTAGTGTGAATGTTACAATAAAAAAAATTCCAATATAAATAATGTTTTTTAAATTTTTTATTGATGAGTAAATGAAGTATAGGCTTACTCCCATTATGAAATGTAGTGAAGCCATACGCTCACCTGTTAATAAAATAGCAAAACACAGAAAGCATAACCAAATAAATACTAAAAAAAATTTATACTTTTCTTGTTTATAAAATAAAAAGATTACTGGTGTAATTATAAAAGATATTTTGCTCAAAAAAGATCCAACAATATATTCTCCTGAAAAAATACTTGATAATCTGCTATCAGATTTGACAGTACCAAAAATATTTTGTCCAAAAAAGTGCTGGATAAGACTATCAAATAGAATGAATAGAAAAACTAAAAAAAGAATTACTGAGAAATGCCTAAAATTCTTTTTGTTATCTAAGAAAACAATTTTTAGACAAATTCCTAAAATAAAAAATTTTATAAAACCTAAAGATCTTATTAACGATGTGGTGCTAAAATCATTATATATTGATATAAAAATCTGAAAAAAATAAAAAAACACGCAAACGATAATCCAATCAGTTTTTAAATATTTACGAAAGTCGTTCTTAAAGAGAATTAAGAAAAAAAATGAAATAGTAATTAAAAATAAATTTATATTTAAAATTAAGTTTCCACTCACTAATGAAACTGGTAACAAAAAAATTAAATAAGACAAAAATTTTATATTTTCTAAAGATTTTATCATTTTTTTAATTGTATTAGATCTTAATTACTAATATAGATTTTGAAAAAAAAAAATATAATTATGGATATTTCTGTTGTTATACCTTGTCTAAATGAGAGTGAAACGCTTCAAATCTGTATAGATAAAATTAAAAAAAAATTATCTGAAAGAAAACTACAAGGCGAAATTATTATTTCAGATAATGGAAGTACAGATGGATCGCTAGATATAGCAAAAAAAAACGATGTAAAAATAATTAATGTAGAAAAAAAGGGATATGGGTTTACAGTTTCTTCTGGGATTAATTCAGCAAAAGGAAAATATATATTGATAGCTGATGCAGATGATAGTTATGATTTTAATGAATTACCAAATTTTTATGATGAAATAGATAAAGGATTTGATATTGTTCAGGGATGTAGATTACCTGGTGGAGGTGGCAAAATAGAGGGAGGAGCAATGCCAATTTCCCATAAATTAATAGGCAATCCTTTATTTACTTTTTTATCAAAACTTATTTATAAATTACCATTTAATGATGTTTATTGTGGAATGAAAATTATAAGAAAAAACTTTTTTGAAAAAATTTTTTTTTTTTCTGGTGGGATGGTTTGGTGTTTAGAAATATTAATTAAATCGAAGATTAATTCAGCAAAATGTGGTGAATTACCTATCACACTTTTTAAAGATGGTAGAAAAAAAGGAAAAAGTCATTTAAAAACCATTTCTGACGGATTAAAGACCTTAAAGTTTATATTAATATGCAGCCCTAAATGGATATATTTATTACCATCATTAATTTTTATTGGTTTTCCATTAGTTTTTTTATTTAAAACATTTTTTAATTTCAATTTGAATTTTAATGAATATTTATTGCAAACGCTTGCATCATTTTTTTTAGGGACACAAATATTTATGCTTGGACTTTACTCAACTTTAAGAGCAGAAACATTAGGCTTGTCGAAGGAAGGAAGACTGAAAAAGTTTTTTAGTTTTTTCTCACTCAGGCTATCCTTGATATCAAATTTTTTAATAATCTTATTGGTAAATTATTTATATTTCTATGATATGCTTGATTTCTTAAATGAAGAAAATAAGAAAGTTTTTCAAATATTTGTTTCCTTAATTTCTCTGAATTTAATTTTTAATTCTTTTTTTGTGTCTCTTTTAAGAATTAATAAATAAATTTTTACATTCTTGAAAATTTTCCACCATCTACATCTATGACCGTATTAGATATATAGTCTGTATTAAAATATATTAATGAATAAATTAGTCTTGAAATTTCAAAAGAATAAATTCCTCTTTTTTTTGGATTTAAATTAATTGATTTGCGTACATTTTTTTTATCTTTACGTCTAATTGTTATTTTGCCATCAACTATTGTTGATGGTGCGATACCTAATAATTGTTGTTTTGGAAAAAAAATTTTTCTTTCTGTAATATATTTATGCAATGCAGTTTTGGTCAATCCATAAACTATATCAAAAGATCCCTTTTTTCCAGATTCTGAACCCAAAATAAAAATCCTGGCTTTTTTATTATGTTTTAAAGCTAGTTCGGTTATTTCTAAAATGGATAATAAATTTATTCTAATTTGATTTATCACCTCTGTCTCAGTTTTTTTTAGGTGTAATTTTGGAATTATTTTAGAATGCAATAAAACAATAACATCACTCTCAATTATTTTATTTTTATATTTCTTTATTTTTTTTAAATTAGAGAAATTTAATTCTTTTTTTGATGGTTTAAAAATTATTGAGTTTTTTGGTAACAGTTTAATAAAATTTTTTCCTATATTACTATTTGATCCAGTTATGAAAAATTTTTTATACATTTTTTAATATCTTTACTTGCCAAAAAAATATGATCTACTTTACCAGATAATATATTAAAAACATTATTTTTAAATTCAATTTGATAGTCTCTACTGTCATTTTTTTTCTCAATTAAAGTTCTAAATGTAGATATATATTTAAGAAATCTATATTTTTTTCTGAAATCAGGTAAATATTTTATAAATTCGTTTTCCATTAATTGTTTTATTTTTAAAAAATCTTTTCTTTTGATTTTATTAATCTTATGTTTAAGATTATAAAAATTTTTTGACTTTAAATACCTTGAGTATTTTACTGAATATAAATTGAATTTTGTTTTACTCCAAGGGTATAACGTGAGAAATGGTCCGTCCATGATAGTTATTGCATTTGATATATTCTTTTTAGATTTATATAATAAAGATATACATAATTCATAAGATAAATCCCATTTATTTGAAGGCTTAAACTGCTGCCAAGTAGTATTAATTATAAAATCATAACTTTTATTATCAATTAAAGTTTGATTATTTTTATTTTTAATAATTTTAATATCTTTGTTAAATTTAATTTTATTTTTAAATTTTTTTAAAAAAAAAGATTTTGCTTTTGCAACGTTTATATATTCCTCATCACACTTTATTAAACCACTTACATTTTTAATTTTAAATTTCTTTGCACTCATAACAGTAAAAGGTAATTTTGAAGCTTTTAATATTTGTAAAAAAGTTTCAAAATCAAGAATATTTCTTTTATCTTTGGATATGGCATAAAAATTATTTTTAATTTTTGAAGAAAAACTGGGATAATATTTTTTAAAAAGTTTAAATCCTTTTTTGGACTGCTCTCTTGTTAAATGTGAACGTGGATAGTGATAACCAAGATGTAATCTATTTTGATTATTGCCAGATGCGCCTAAAAAAATATCCTTTTGCCTCTCGTAAAGATAAACTTCGTGACCATCATTCATTAGTTCACTGGCGATATGACACCCAAACCAACCTGCTCCTATAATACCTATTTTCATAATTAACAAATCCGCATTTTTTTTAATTGTTTTTTGTGTTTGATTAGTTTTAATGGAAATTATTTTATTTTAGCAGTTTTTAAAAGGATAAAATATAAAATTGTATATAAAAATATATTTATAATAGTACATAAACCTAAAATTTTAGAATTATTAAAATAATTTATTGCAACTAAAATAGTAGGAAATAAAAAAATATTCATAATAATACCTGATAAATTGTGCTTAAATTTTTCAGATTTGTTTATTTTTAGTTTATTAATTAATTTATAAAGTAGTGAATGAAAATGATATGTATCAGGTAACATAGGATCTATTTTTTTTATTTTTTTTCTTATGATTGAAAATAAATTTTCATATGCCGGATACCATAAAAGCAATACTGCCAAAAGAGGCGAAATTTCGTCAACATTATTAGTAAAATCAATTACTATAAAAGATAAAAATATTCCTAATACATAAACACCACTATCTCCTAAAATATTGTTGAAAAAAAAATTAAATATTAAAGAAATAGCTATTATAAAAATAAATTTATTTAAAAGTTCAAAAAAATAGACGTCTGTATTTCCAGTTTTGATAAGCACTAATATAATTGCAATAGATATTTGCATAACATATCCTTGTGAATTTATATTAATGCCATCAATAAAGTTTAGACCATTAATAAATACCATTATACAAAATATAGTAAAAAAGTATTTAAAAAATCCATTATTGAGGAGTCCATCAATTATTGGGATATTAGTTTTTAATATAAAAAAATTGGTTACGTAAATAAAAAATGATATTAATAAAAAATGAAATAATAATCTTAATTTGGGGCTAAAATCATATCTAATGTCAGATAAAAAACCGATTACAAAAAAAATTACCAACAAACATACTAAATAATAAATATTTGTTTCTATATTATTTTTCTCCTCAAATAAAAAGAAAATAATTATAGGTAAAAAATAAAAACCTCCTGTTTGTAATAATTTACCAGAATTTATTTTTTTATGATTTATATTATTTATGTTATGCTCAAATTTTTTTGTAATTATTAAAGAATAATTAATAAATATTATATAGGCTAGAGCAACAATAACTGTTAAATACATTATTCTATCTCATTCTCTCAATAAATCTTAAAATAAACTTTATAATAAAAAAAATACGCAAACTGAAAATTCCCCTTTTTTTTAAAATTTCACTTAATTCGTTTGTTAATAAAATTTTTTGAAAAATATTTGTATCACTTTTTCCTCCTCTTCGATGTTTAACAGACATGATATTGAAATGTTTCCAACGATAATTTTTTGAAAAAAGTTTTGCAAAAAAATCAAAATCTGAGCAGATTTTATATTTTGTGCTGTAAAAACCTATTTCTTTAAATATACTTCTTTTCATCACTAAAGTTGGATGAGGAGGATGAATTCCATATTTTAAATATCCTGGAGTATAATTTTTTGATATTACCTTTCTAAATACTTTATTATTATTATCAACCACCTCTAGATTTGAAAAGGTAAAATCTAGGTTATTTTTGATCATATAGTTAATTTTTTTTTTTATAACTTTTTTATTATAAAAAATATCATCACTATGCAGTATTGCTACATATTTACCAGTACACTTTTTTATGGCTTTATTTAATGCATCATATATTCCACTATCATTAGTTGAGATAAATTTTTTTAAATATTTTTTTTTGGATTTTATTATTTTAATGGTCTCATCTTTAGATTTACCATCTAATACAATATATTCTTTATTTTCGTAATTTTGAGATAAAACTGAATTAATAGTATTTAAAATTGTTTTTTCAGCGTTTTTTACTACCGTAATAACTGATATTTTTGGTTTTTTTTTCATTTTCAATTTATTTTGTTATAATATTTAACAAGTCATATTTGTATTGAATTATATCGAATTTTTTTATCGCAACTTTTCTTGAATTTTCACCAAGTTTTTTTAAAAGTTTTTTATTATTTTTTAGTAGCAATATTTTATTACTGAATGATTTAAAGTCTCCTTGATTAAATATAAATCCTGACTTTAAATTTTTTAAATTAACATACTTTTTTATATCACCCACATCAGTTGAGAGTATTGGTAAAGACATAGACATAGCCTCACAGATAACCAATGGCAACGACTCATTTTTAGATGTACAGACTATTATATCAGATTTATTATAAATATCTTTAATATTATCAGAAAATTTATTTATTTTTAAATTCTTTATTTTATTTTGAAAAATAAAATTATTACATTTCATAAAATAGTTTTTTTGTGAATTCCAAATTTTTCCATATAAATTGAATTTTACGTCTTTACTTAAAAAATTAATTTTTTGTACAACCTTCAAAAAAGTGAGTATATCTTTATCTGGGTTAATGTTGGCTATCATACTTACATTTAAATAATTATTTTTAAATTTTTTTTTTTTTTGAAAAATACTGTATCAATAGATGAATTTAATATAACTGCTTTTTTATCATATTTTTCTAAATAGTACTTCTTAGACTTTTCAGAGACAAAAATAATTTTTTTGACTTTATTAAAAAATATTTTTGATATAAATTTAATAATTGGATTGCTATTTGTATCGTGTATATGCCAAATAACTTTTTTGTTAGATAGAAAACCAGCAATTATTGATTTTAAACAGTATATTCCACCCGACACATATAAAATATCAATTTTATTTTTTTTTAAATATTTTTTTATTTTTGAAATATCTGAATAAAAAGAAAATAAGTATGTCAAAATATTTCGAAAATTTAAATATTTAATATTAACAGTTTCTTTTATTACAAAGCTATTTTTAATTTCATTTTGTAAATTCTTGGGTAAAAGAAGAACAATTTTTTTGTCAAATAAATCCTTTTTAGCTAATGAATTAATAAAATATATTAATTGTTTATGTGGACCACCTATGCGAGGATCCTCTAAAATTATACCTATATTTTTTTTTAATTTTTTTATTTCAGACAATTTTTTTTTTGTAACCCATTTCTCTCATAATAATATAAATAAAAGTTTTAAATATCCAAAAAACAGATTTATGAAATTTATTACTTAATCTAAGATTTACTATCATGGCCAAAACTCCATAAAAACCTTTAATCAAGCCAATTTTATTTTTAACTTTATGATTAACTAATCGATCTTTTAAATTTGCATATATATATTTATTTCTACCTCTCAACCAAAGATCATAATCTTGAGCGTTAAAAAAGAACTCATTATATCCTCCTAAATTCATATAAAATGAATGTCTAAAAACTGTAGTAGAATGTATAAACACATTTTTTTTGCTAAGATCATTTCTAATATTTTTTTTACTTAAAGGGAGTTTTGAGGTTCCAATTCGTTTATTGTCGCTGTTGTAGTAATTAACATTAGTACCCAACAAACTAACATTTTTATTTTTATCTAGAAATTCTATTTGTTTTTCCAGTCTTCTTGGAAGACATTCGTCATCAGCATCCATTCTTGCTACATATTCACATCTTAATTTCAGTATAATTCTGTTTAAAGATTTCGTTAGACCTAATCTTTTATTATTTTTGTATATTTTTATTTTATTACTTTTAAATTTTTTCATAGTTTTATAAGTATTATCATTTGAATGGTCGTCTATTAAAATTAGAAACCAATTTTTGTAGGTTTGTTTAATTATACTTCTTATCGCCATGTGAACAGTTTTTTCACAATTATATACTGGCATTACTATTACTAACTTATGATTTTTCATTATTTAATTTAAGAAAATTCTTATTTTTAAATCTTTTATTCAAATAATTTGTAATATTCTGTAAAACTTCCATTGACATATTATACCTTGTGTCAATAGTACTAGTACTTACATGTGGTGTTAAAATAGTATTTTCTAATCTAATAAGTGGATGGTTTTTTTTAATAGGTTCATTATAAAAAACGTCCAAACCTGCAAAAAATTCTTTATTTTTTTTTAATTTTTTTACAAGAGATTTCTCATCTACTAATCTTCCTCTTGATGTATTAATCAAAATAGCATCATTCTTGATCATACTAAGAAATTTATTGTCAACAAATTTATGAGTGAATTTATTTAATGGCATGTGCAAACTTATAATATCACCAATTCTAAGACCCTTATTTAATGATATGCGTGTAATTTTATTAGTTTTAATTTTTTTTAAGAAAGGGTCATAAAAAAATATATTACAATCGTATGGTCGTAAAAATTTAGCTACCTGTGATCCTATTGCCCCATACCCAATTAGAAGAATATTCTTTTTAGATATATCATATGTTTTTGGAAATAAATTTGTTTGACTGTAATTATTTTTTTTTACTAAAAAATTATATTTATTTACTTTTCTCAGTATATTAAAAATTAGAGTTAAAGTATGTTCTGCTACTGGTTTTATTACTGCATTTCTAGTTAAGGCTAATTTTATTTTTCTTTTTTTTATAAAATCTAAATTAATATTATCGTATCCTACTCCAAATCGAGCAATTAACTTTAAATTAATTAATTTATTTAAAAATATTTCACTTAAAACTCTGATGTCTAATATCAATATTTCTATATTTTCTAAATTCACCCTGTTGGATGGAGGTTTCAAATAAATATTAAAATTTTTTTTTAACTTTTTTATTACCTCGGGGCTAATATAACTTAAAATTAATATTCCTTTTTTTTTCATAAATCATTAAAGAAAAGTAAATTTTCATACATGTAAAGTATTAATTATCTAAAGTTATTCGGGATAATACTACTATTCTCTGAAACCTTTGAAAATAATAATTTCCTCTGAATTAGTTGGCATTCTTCCTTTCCAAATTCGAATTGTTAATAATTTGTCCTTAGAAATGCAAACATAGCAATCTATATGCTTATTTCTTGAAATATTTGTGTAGTTAAATTCTGAAATAAAAAGATTATGAAGGGTTAAATCAAATTCATCTCCTCTTGTATAATAATTTGGTAAGTTAACAACTTTTTCACTCACTAATAATGTTATTTCCTCATCTTTAATTAATTGTTTCTTAATTTTTCCAATTGTTTGATAGCAATTTCTGTTTACCGAATTACTTATGATACTAATTAATCTTATATTTTTATAATAAATTCTACTGTCTGCAACAAATTTATTTCTACCCAACGCACTAAGAAACAAAATTAAAATTAATAAGAATAATGTAATTAAATATTTTTTAATATTTTGTCTCATAATTCTTAGTAAGTAATATTATTAACCAAATAAAGATAGATAATGAAAACATATGTCCAATCAAATAATCATCAAAGATCATTGTAAAAAATATTGTAATTAAAGGTGAATAATTTGTAAAAACAGATTTATTATTTAAAACTCTTATTATTACTATTCCAAAAAAAAATAAACCTAGATATCCAAATTTTGAATAAATATCCAAATATGAATTATGAGGAAATATTCCTTGATCATATAAATTTTTTAATTCTTTTTTTTTAAAACCAATTAAAGAATTTCCATAATTTATTATTTTTTTATTATATTCATATCTTTTATAAAAACTTTTATAGTGAAAAACAAGATTTGTTCGAAAACAGGTATGTTGGTTTGTTATTTCTTTGATTTCTAAATCTTTTACAAGTTCATCATTTTTATCGAAACATCTTCTACTGTTTTTTGGTTTTTCTAAAATTTCTAAAAGTAAAAAACTATTTTTTAATATTTTCAGTGAATACTGGTTATAAGTTATCCAAGGTGAAAATATAATAAATATTATTAAAACAAGAAAAAAATTTTTTAATTTTAAATATTTTATTCTTTCAAAAAAAGTAATTATTAAAAAAAATATTAAGCTTATTTGAGTATAAAAATTGGAGTAAAATAATAAATATAAAAAGATAAATACAGTTGAAAATTGGTAAAAAATTGAATCTTTATAATTTTTCACATGCACGTTGAAAATAAAAAAGAGAAGAAAAAAAATATTTAAGTGATTAAAATTAGACGTTACAACATAATTATAAATGTCCTCTTTAAAAGATCTGTCTTTAAATAGTAATATCTCATTAAAATTAAATAAATAAAAAAAGCTTGTTTGAAAAAAATCTGAATTAATAATAAAAAAAACTATAATCACAAATATTGAAACTATGTTAAGCAATAAAAAAAAAGATCTTAAAATTTTTTTGTTATATTGATCGAAGGAAATCCATAAAATTATGAGTATTATTATTTGTATAAAATCTTTAATTACGAGTTCTGAGCTATCAATGCTATACTTAAGTAGAAAAAATACTGCAATTGTAAATATTAAAAAAATATTATTTCGATGAGCTGTAATCTCTAATTTTATAAAATATTTGCACAATAAAATTAAAAAAATACTTAAATAAATAAAATCAAATAAAAAATTGTTATATTTGCCTAAAAAGCCCAAAAAACTCCCCTCGGAGAACACTAAAATAGTATTAAGAATGAGATAAAATAAAATTAGAAAAAATATTATGTCTAGAATATTAATAATAAATTTATTATTTATAAGCATTTATTCTCATATAATATAACAGTTTTTTTAATATTCTTAAGTTTACTAAATCTATTTCTTACTTCATCCTTATAAGAAAATAATTTTGAACTTTCTTTATTTCCACAAGCATTAATAAGTTCAACAATATTATCTTTTTTGTTATTCTCATCCAAAATAAAATGGCTTATTTTTAATTTTAAAGACTCTTTTATTAAATCTTTTTTTCTAAAAAAACCCTCTCGTGAAATAAAATTATTTTTATAAAGAGAATGTGACCTCACCGCATCGGACACAACTAGGGCATTTTCTGGAACATTTTCATAAATCCAATTAATAAGGTTATAATTATAAGCATTTTCCTTCATTACATTTTTATAGTATTTTTCGTTAAAACTTCCTGGAAGTATGTAAATTAAAGCAATCAAAACGCACAGAAAAATAAAATAAGATTGAGCTCTTAAAATTATTGAAACAGATAATATAAATTTACTTCCATATGTCCTTAATACATCATATTTGATAATTAATATTAAAAGCGACCAATAAGCTTCAAGAAAATATCTGGGCTGAACACTTGGTATTAATATAATGTAAAACATGATAAAAAAAATAAATAAAAATTCGAATTTGTTAATAAAAAATTTAATCTTAAATAATACTGGGTATAAAAGAATTGCACCTAATCCTAATAAAATTGTAGGTCTTAATACATTTAAAGGTAATGTATAGTAAAGAGGTATCAAAAAATAATCTTTAAATTCTAATTCGTAAAAGCTAGTTACTTTAAGTGTCAAACTTTTATAAAATTCTAAAAATTCTAAATCTTTTGTTTCTTTAAAATACTCAAAGACTGGATAGTAGATATCACCAATTAAATAATAATTTCTTAAAAAGTATGGAAGTACTAATAAAAGTAAACTAAAAAAAACAGTTTTAAATAGATTATAAAAATTTTTCTGTTGTATTGTCATATAAGATAAATATAAAAAAATTATCAATGCTGGTATTAAATTAGAGATTTTTACTAACACACAAAATATAAGACAAATAATAGAGAATGAAATTACTTTTTTATTTCTTATTATTTCACCTGTAGAAATAAAGACTAGAACTAAACAAATTAAAGACGATGAAAATAAGCTAAGTTTTTGTGATGCTGTTAACCACACAATCAGTGGTGTTGAAAAGATAAAATATTGGTATGTAAATTTTGAATTATATTTTATTGCTAAATATCTAATTGATGCAAATATAATGAATAATCCAAAATAATTTATTATTTGTCCAAAATTTTTTGATCCTGCGGACAAACCAAAAAGAATTAAATATTCTCCTAAACCTGATAATTTTGAATGAAACCATTCATCTCTAATTATAAATTGTCCATTTCTTAAAATATCAAGAGGAAACCCAAGATGATAATCTAATGAATCGGCATCAGTTGCAGGTATGAGTGCCAATAAGAAAAATATAAACAAAAAAATAAAATTTTCATTTAAATCAATTTTTTTTATTTTAATATTTTTAGTAATGACTGAGTAAAAAAATATAGCAGTTATTAAAAACCAAATTAGGTACCTTATCAGTTCCCTATTAAATTCAATTAAAGTTATAAATGAGAATATAAAAGAGATAAAAATAATAATTAAACATGATATTATTATTGTATTTAAAACTTCGCTTTCATGAAAATTAATTTTTTTTGATAAGATATTTCCAAACAGAATTATAGAGACTAACAAAAGTAAACCAATTAAAGTGTCAAAAGGTTGCGTTAAAGTTAATTCGTTCAATGAAAGAAATCTATTCATTAAAGCTACCTTTTAAAAAATTTTTATACTTAAGTGGAATTACTCTTTTAAAATTTTTTATAAGAAAAAATATTTTTTCCATATAAGAAATTTTAAAATTAACTTTTTTATAACCATATTTTTTAAGATGTTTTTGCATTTTAACACTTAATTTCCAGTTCTTAATTTTTGGGTGCAAAACCATATTATATCTATTTAAAGACACTGGTTTGAATTGTGAAAAACTATCTTTTTCAAATTTTAATTTGCAATGTTTAAATATTTTTTTAAAATATTTATTTTTGTTAAGTGCAATATCCTCATATTTAAAAATAGGAAAAAAAAAAATTTTTTTAAATTTTTCTATATTTTGAAAATATTTTAACCAATTTTTTTCTCTTTTTAATAAATTATCTTCCATTGTGTACTCATTCCACAACTCAAATTGACTTGTAATTGCATCTCTTGGATCTCTTATCATGCAAAAAATTTTTACATTTTTTCTTGATTTATTATAACTGTGAATAAGTTTTAATACTTTAAAATCATTAAGATATTGTGGACTTTTGTCAAATATATACGGACCATATAATTTTAATATTTCATCCCACATTTTGAAAATTTTTTCTTTATTTAAATTATTACTAACTTTTATGTCCGGAAATGTTTTTTTTAACCTGTCTTTAAAAATTTTTTTTTCTCCATTAATTGCTTTTAATGCAAGATTCCAAAATTGTGGTTCCCAATTATCTATTGTTTGATCATGATGCGCAATTTTTACCTGAGAATGTTTTTTAAAAACATTGAATATTGCTGTCGTTCCTGTTCTTTTTGGAGCTAGGAGTATAATAGTTTTTTTATTCATGTTCATTAACCAGCTTAGCAAATGAAACATATTTTTCTGCTGCTCTTGCAATATCTAGATAATTATAATCTATATTCTTTTTATAAAAATTATAGTTTGCAAGAATTTTTTCTAAATCTTTTTTTAATATTTTATAATCTGGTTCTGGAGGTTTATAAAGATCGATTTCATTGAACTCATATTTTTTATCAGCTAATGACACTATTCCTCCTTTAGAACATTCAACAGTTTCTCCTATCCCTCCATTATTGCAACATAAGACAGGCACACCGCATGCCAGCGCTTCTATTTGTGTATTACCACATGCCTCTATCCAGCAAAGATGTACATAAACATCAGCGGCTCTATACCAAAAAGGCAATTCCCCGATTTTTTTTGGCCCTACAAAATAAACATTTTCAATTTTATTATTATGATTATTTTCTCCTAAAACAATTAATTTATATTTATTTTCATTTTGATTTAAAATTTTTAAAAATTTTATAGTTTCTTCTAATCTTTTATGTCTTCTCCATTTAGCTGCTGTAATTAAGACTATGCTATCTTTATCAATATTTAATATACTTCTAGCGTTGTTACCTGAATGACTATATTGTTTAATTGGAACTTTATTATGTATAATAATATTCTGTGGTAAAGATTTTTTATAAAATGTTTGCACAATTTTTTTACTAAATTCACTTATAAAAACAATTCCACTAGAACTTGATATTTTATCAAAAATAACCTGATTTAATTTCTTGCTATCTCCAACAAAATTAAATGCATCTATATAAATACCATCCACTCTTAAAATATATTTTTTTTTATAAATATTTTTATCCAATACAGAAAAAATACCAAAGTCAAAAAAAGGGTGAAATATATTTGTTACGTTTGCAAGTTTATTATCTTTGATCGAGTCTTTTAATCTTTTAAGAAATATTTTAGGACCATCATGAGTTTTTTCATTTACCATGAAAGAATTTATTCCTAAACGCATCTATTTTATTTTATTTTCTTTTTTTATAAAATTAATAGTTTGGACGAGGCCTTGAGCTAAATCTACATGTAGTTGTGGAGAATATTTCCTGCTTAAATCATCTTTTAAATTATATGGCGTTCTAATATAATGACCTGGTAAATTTTTTTTACTAAATTTAATACTTTTTTTTATTGACATAATATCTTTAAGCATCAATAAAAGATCTTTAACTTTTGTGCTTTCTCGACCTGTTAATGTAATTATTTGATTATCAAATTTCTTATCCATTAAATCACATGTGGCTTCAGCAGCATCTAGAACATGTATATATTCCCTAATATTTTCTGAACTACCAAAATATTCAATTTTTTTCTTTTTCAATGCATTATATAGAATTTTATAAATACCGTTATTAATACTTGACCTAGGTCCATATACAGAACCAAATCTAATTATTGTATAATTCAAATTGTATAGATTTTTAAATTCTTTAATTAAGCTTTCTCCTGCAATTTTAGAAGACTTGTAAAAGCCACCTTTAGAACTGTTAACATAAACTGTGCTAGCAAAAATTATTTTTTTTACTTTTAATTTTTTTGCTAAATTTAATATATTTAATAATCCTACAACATTTGTTTTTACAGTTTTATTAGGATTTTGATTGGACTCTCCGATGTCGGATATTGCTGAAAAAATTATTATAAAATCTACTTTTGATTTAATTTTTTTTAGTTGAGCTTCTTTTGTTATGTCAATTTTGACAAAATTTACATTTTTTGAGATCCAACTACCTTTGATTTTATCAGAGGCTATTATGTTATAATTTCTTCTTTGTAATGCATCTGAAACATGTGAACCTATAAATCCACTTGCACCAAATAAAAGACAATTTTTTTTCATCTAACCTGTTTTTCTAATCAAATCTGCTACTTTATTTACTTTTTTATAATTATTGTCAAATAACTTTAAATATAATTTATTAGTTTTATTTGCAACATTATTTCTATTTTTCATTACATATTCAAATTTTTCTTTAAATGAATCATAATCGTCTACACCAATAACAAGTTGTGAATATCGATAATCAAAAACTTTTTTATTCTTCTTATCTCTTAAACATGAATTTGTTGGATCTGCAATATTTTTTAAATTTAGATACTCAATGACAGGTATATTTAATGAGGCTAAAGAAATACTTAATTCTGAAAAAAAACAAATGGTAAAAAGTGAATCATAAGCTATTTTGTATGGATGGGACTCGCTAAAACAATATTTAATTTGATAATTTTTTAATATATCTAAATAAATTTTTTTCCATTGTTTTTTATTTTCTTTAGGGTGGAATCTTATAACAAGATTTTTATTGTGAATTGAACAAACTTTAACTATATCCAAAAAATATTTTTTTTTTTGCTCAAATTTAAAATAATCTTCGTTTATTGGTCTTGATATTAAAAATATGTAATTTTTCCAATTAAGTGGATAATCTTTTTTTGATTGATTAATTATATTTTGTATCCATCGTTTATCATTTTTAAAAATTGGAACTCTAATATTTTTAATTTTCACTTTTTCATAAATAAATTTCCAAAAGGAGATTTCATCTTTCGTATAATTAAATATTGTAAGATTTGAAAAGTTATTTTTTGTTTTTTTATAATAAACTTGATTATTCACTCTATAAAAATTTTTTTTAGGTGGTAATTTTTTTTTCTGCTGAAAAAGAGCAACTCCATGATGCAATGAAAATTTGTGTTTTTTTTTTATTAAATTTGAATAATTATATTTGTCAACTAAATCAAAGTAGGTATCATATAAAATTGTATTATAGTTAGAAATAAAAATTTCAAAGTTCGATTCTAATTTTAAAAAATTTTTATTTTTAAAAAAAAATTTAAAAATGTCATATTTTTTTTTATGAATTTTATTAACTGATTTAACTTTAAAAATATTAGATCTATCATCGTAATAAAAATTATCAAATGATTTTTTTGCAAGAGTATGTACAAAGTTTTTTTTTTCAAACTGACTTAAATGCTCTGAACTAAAAAATAATATATCTACTTTGGAACCTTTTTTTTTTAGATTAATAATAATAGGTAACCATTGCTCAATAATGCCTATTCCAGGATAGCACAAAAAAAGAATATTTTTTTTCATTTAAAATTTATCTAACAAATATTTTGAATTGTATATCAATATCAATAATTTTAGTTATTATGTAATTTATAATAGTTTTGGTACATAGTATCGTTTATAATTTGTAGTAATTATTTTATATTTGATTTAAGTCCAAAGTATAGATATTAAAAAAAAATTATCATTAATGAGTAAAATTTATAAGCATATTTTGGGTATTCAATGTTTTGCTAACTACGAAAGTGGAGCATCTATTGTTAGGATTAATCTAAAAACTGGTGACTATGATTATGTTGCAATTTCAGAGGAAAGATTAATAAGACAAAAATATAATTATAATTTTCCACTTCACTCAATCGACTATTGTTTAAAAAAATTTAAAATTAAGATCAGTCAAGTTGATTATCTGGTCTCTGACATAATAAGAGAAAATAAATGGTTAAGATCTGGCCCCTCCTATAACGTAAAAGAATTTGATTATTTGAAGTTAAAATTGAAAATTAACAAAAAAAAAATTTTGCAAATAAGTCATCATTTAGCTCATGCAGCGTCAGTTTTTTATACATCTGGTTTTAAAAAATCAAGCATACTAATCGTTGATGGTAATGGAACTGACCTTGAAACAAATAGTTTTTGGATTGGAAATAAAAAAAAAATAAAACTTCATTCAATTTACAAAGCAAGAGGTATTGGTCAATTGTATGGTTCTGTAACAAGAAATTGCCTAAATTTGGGAGTGGGGGGAGAAGGTAAAACGATGGGTCTCGCTCCGTACGGAAAAAAAGGGGAAAGTTTTTTAAATTTTTCTTCAACTGTTTACGATGGTGTTAAAACTGATTATTCTAATTTCATGAAACGACAACCATTTACAGACATCTTATCATTAGAAAATCAAATTAAATTTAAAAAATTTAATAAAAAAATTCCATTAAGAAAAAAAAATGAAGATATTACAAAGGGTAAGTGGCCTAAGATAGCTTTTGATATACAGCGTGAAGCTGAAAAAAATTTAATTAAGTTAGGTCAATCTATACAAAAAATTGATCATACGAAGAATATAAGTATAGCGGGAGGTGTAGCGCTTAATTCAGTAGCAAATAAAAAAATGTTTGATAAGACTAATTTTAAAAAAATTTTTGTATTTCCCGCCTGCTCAGATGCAGGTGTACCATTAGGTCTGGCTTTATGGGGGGCATATAATATTAAAAAATTTAAATCTCCAAGATTAAAAAAATTAAAAAATGCATACACAGGTATAAATTATAAAAATGAAGATATAAAAAAAATATTAAAAAAATTTAAAGTAAATTACAAAAAAACATCTAGTCTTGAAGTTGCTCAAAAAATAAGTGAAGGAAAAATTGTAGGATGGTTTCAAGGTGGAAGTGAATATGGACCAAGAGCTTTAGGTAACAGATCAATTTTAGCTGATAGTAGAAAAGCTTATATGAGAGATTTAGTAAATGAAAAAGTAAAACACCGAGAGAAATATAGACCTTTTGCTCCATCAGTTCTTGAAGAAGATGCTAGTAAATATTTTGATCTAAATCAAGATAGTCCTTATATGCTTTTAGTTGCTAAAGTTAAAAAACCAAAAATAATACCAGCGATTTCTCACGTGGATAACACTGCTAGAGTTCAAACGGTCAATAAATTTCAAAACAAAAAATTTTATGATTTAATTAAATCTTTTAAAAAAATAACAGGAATTGGATGTGTTCTTAATACATCTTTCAACGATGCAGGTGAACCAATAGTAGAGACACCTTTGGATGCAATATTGACTTTCTTTGGAACCCAAATGGATTATTTAGTTCTAAACGATTTTATTATAAGTAAATCTGACAATTTCAACTTCGATAGAAATAAAACTCTTAAATTTAGAAAGAATTTAATAGATGCAAATCATAAAAAATTTCTTAAGAGTATAATTAACAATTATAGCTTGAGAGAGAAGAAAAAATATATTTATCAAGAAAGTAAAAAAGCAATATGGAATTCATTAAATAAGCCAATTCATGATTTAAAAAATAATATTAAAAAATGGTCAAGTAAGAAAAATTTATCTTTGATCATTATTGGTACATATGATCATACAAAATATCTATTATCTAAATTTCCTGAAATGAAAAATCTAAATATAAAATATTTTATCCCATATAAAAATTTTAATGAGAATATACACAATAAAAATAAATTAGACCTTAAAATAAAGATCAAAACAAAAGCCAATTTTGAAAATGACAAAAATGTCGTTTATTTAATATCATCATATGAATTCTGCTATGATATTGAATATATTTTAAATAAAAAAAAAATTAATAATTATCACAAAATATATACAGGTTATTCTAGAGATATGAAAACTTGTTTCAAATTAAAAAATAAGTTTAATTAAGATGAAAATTATAATGTATCATTATGTTAGGAATCTTAAAGATACAAAGTATAAAAAATTGAAAGCTCTAGATATTGAAAACTTTAAAAAACAAATTAAATACTTATCTAAAAACTTTACTTTTTTTAATCCCAATGAAAGTATTAAAAAAAATTTGAATAAAAAAACTTGCTGGTTAACATTTGATGATGGTTATAGTGATCATTATAAATATGTATTACCAGTTTTAGAGGATCATAAAATTAAAGGTTCTTTTTTTATAACATCAAATATAGAAAATAAAAAAATCTTAGAAGTAAATAAAATACAATTTTTACTTGAAAGAAAAAAAAGTTCATTTTTATTAAGCGAAATTAAAAAATATTACAATTCAAAAAATAAATTAAATAATGATAATGAAATAAATAATATCATTTCTAACATTAATTTAGATCATCGATATGATAATAAAATAACAATAATTGTTAAAAGATTGTTGCAAAGGGAACTAAATGATAAATTAAAAAAAGAAATAATAAATTATTTGTTTACAAAATTTATTACAAAGGATGAAATTGAATTTCATGAAGAACTTTATTTAAATATCAAAAATTTAAAAGAAATGAAAAGTCTAGGTCATGAAATAGGAAATCACACAAAGAGTCACATGTGGTTATCAAGATTAAGTGCTGATAAACAAAAAAAGGAAATTATACAAAATCTTAATTTTCTAAAAAAAAATAAACTTATCGGTAAAAAATGGACTATGTGTTACCCATTTGGAGATTTTAACAATGATACATTAAAAATTATAAAAAATCTAAATTGTACAAGAGCCATATCTACGATTGTTGGTAACGCAAATGTAAATGATAACATATTTAAATTACCAAGATTGAATACAAATGATTTTTTTCCAATTAAAAAAAACTAAATACCTGCAACAGCTATAAGTGTATCTGTAAGTTTATTCTTTACTAAAAATTCATTATAACTACTCTTTAATTTGGAGCTGATTTTATTTTGGAAATAATTATGACCACCTGGTTTATTTTTTAATAGCCAGCCAAGATGATTTTCAAACTCGTACCTTTGAAAAAAAGATACTTTAGTATTTTTATATCCAGCCTTTTTTAGAAAAGATTTCAATGATTTTTCTGTATGCCATATCAAAGACTCTTTACAAAAAGTAAACTTTTTAAAATCTGGTAAAGTATTTTTACTTAGTAAAAGATCATTGGCATGAGGAACTTCAATAATAATTTTACCATTTTTTTTTAATTTTTTTTTTATTTTTTTTAAAGTTTCAATTTGATCTGGGATGTAATGGAGTGTATGAAAAAGTGTAATTAAATCAAATTTAAAATCAAAATCATCTATATAATTTTGATTTATAATATTATTAATTCTAAGATATTTTGTACAATTCTCACCTAATTCAACCCCATAAAATTTTTTTGTAATTTTCGATGATTGTTTTAAAAAACCACCAAATCCACACCCAAAATCACATATAATTTTATTTTTAATAAGTTTATTAAAATCTTTCACTCGTCTTTTGTCGTCGTCTACTCTCTTATTCAAAAATTTTTTTCCATCTAAAAATTTTGTCTCTGAATAAAATCTACCTTTTTTCAGTTTTGATTTATATTTTTTTTTATAATATTTTTTTGAAGTTAAATACTTTTCCAAAAAAATTATTCCTTCAATATTTTCTCTTATAACATTTATTTTTGCGTTACGTGTAGATTTTGATATAATTTCTAAATTATTTCTTTTTACTAATCCACATGAAGTAAGATCATTGAATACTGGATTACTTATCGCCATTTTATCTAAATTTTTTATTTTTCATTATTTTTGAAACTTTTTTAAGATCTCTTGGTGTATCTACAGCATAAGAAGTAAATTTTGTCTTGATCATTTTTACTGTCTCATTATTTTCTAAAAGTCTCCACATATCAACAGACTCGTTTATTTCAAAAAAAGTTGGTTTTAAATTTAAATAATTAAATAACATTTTACGTTTAAAAGGTATTATACACACTTGTTTGCCTAATAATTTATTTCTATTATCATAAAATTTAAGAGGTAATTTTCTTGTAAAATACTTTGCATTATAATTTGAATCACAAATAACTTTTATACAATTTTTGTCTAAATATTCTTTTTTAGATTCAAATTTCCCTAATAAATTCACCACAGATAAATCTCTTATTTTATAAAAAGGTTTGAGCGCCTCTGTTATCATACCTGGATGAACCATTGGTTCGTCACCTTGAACCATAACAATTATATCATATTTAATTTTTTTATATTTTTCTATTTTTTTTAATGCCTCTGCACACCTATCGGACGCTCTTTGATGTTTTTTTGAAGTCATAATAGTATTAAATTTTTTTTTTTTTAAAAAATTATTAATTTCATGATCACATGTTGCCACATATGTATCTAAAAGCATTTTATTTTTAGATACCCTCTCAAATACATGCTGTATCATTGGCTTGCCGTTAATTTTTTTCATAGGTTTTCCAGGAAATCTTGAACTACCCATTCTTGCTGGTATTAGAGCAAGTATATTTAATTTTTTCATTATTTGTTAATTTTACTTATAAATTTTGTTCCATTAATTATAAACTGTGCATCAATAGAGTAAGCAATAAATTGAAAATTTTTTGATGCCTTTTTTAAATTAATAACATTTGGTTCAACTACATGAATTCCACATGGTACATTGTGAGATTTGCATTTTTTAATGATGTTTTTTATTACGTTTTTAAATATATTGTTATTAAACTTTCCTAAAACATTTAATGAAGCAGAGAGATCATATGGCCCTATAAATATGCAATCTAAACTTTTAACATTTAAAATTCTATCTAAATTGTCATAACCTTTTTTGCTTTCAATTATAGCTATAACTAAGGGTTTAATTAAATTCTTTTTATAACTTTCAAAATTTTTACCAAACAAATTTGCTCTAGAAAATCCTACTCCGCGCTTGCCTTTTGGAGGCCAATTACAGTTTTCTATACATTTTTCTAATTGATGTTGATCTTCTATATTTGGAATTATAATTCCTGCGGCACCGCAATCCAAAACTTGTCTTATCGTAGTAATATCTGAGTTAGGTAATCTAACGAGAGGAACTGAAGAACCAAGCTCAATAGCCCTAAATATATTTGGTAACTGTGAAATACTAAAACTTCCATGTTCCATATCCACGGTTACCCAATCAAAATCACAACTAGACAGAATTTCTGCTACATCAGGACTGGGTATTTGCATCCAAGTACCAATTGTACATTTTTTTTTATTAAGTTTTAATCTAATTTTTTTTATTTTTTGAAAATTTTTGCTCATGATTAAAATTTATAATAAAACAATCTCCCAGCCAATGGTTCTCTTTTTAAGCTTTTTTTATCCATACCTTTATAAGCTGTTGTTATAAACATTTCTTTTTCCGAATTACTACAAAAAACTAAATTTGAAACTAAACTTACTGGTAGTTTAATTGTTTTTTCAATTTTTCCAAGCATATTTATTCTTTTTATAGAAGAACCTCTAAAAAAAGCTGCCCAAATTTTTCCTTTAATTAATTTCATTCCGTCTGGGGCTCCTTTTTTCTTCAGGCTATAAGAAAAGAAAATATTATTTTTTTTATTTTTTAAATTTATATCTTTAGAATAAATAATTTTTTTTCTTGTATCAGAGAAAAATATTTTCCTATATCTGTAATTTATTATTGGACCATTTGGAGTTATTAAATTATCCACAACTTTTACAATTTTTTTATTAAAATAAAAATTTAAAGATCCTGGTAGTAATTTTTTTTCATCGTAAAAATTGAACCATATTCTTTTTTGTTTGTCTACAAATCCATCATTTAATCTAAATTTATTTTTTTTAAATTTCACTATAAGGTAGAATTTTCTCTTTAAATAATTTAATTTGTACAAACCACTCTCTAAACCAACAATAATCGTACTAACTTTATAGTTTGAGATAAAGCCAGGTTTTTCAGTAATTGAAATTGTACTTAATTTCTTTTTAATAAAATTATAAAAATAAATTTTTTTTTTTAAAATATCTATCCATACTAAAATCTTTTTTTGATCTATCCAAATTGGAGACTCTCCTAATAAACATTTTGGTGTATTTAAATAATATAAATTTTTGTTAATTTTTTTTAACAATTTTATTTTTTTTTAATTTGTTTTTAATCTTATTCAACTCTTTCTTAGAGCCTACGTCTATCCAACTTTCATGCAATGGATAAATTGTGATTTTATTATTATTAATTTTACAAATATTTAAAAAGTCAGTCATCTGAAGATAATTTTTGTTAATATATTTTAACAAATTCTTACTTATGACATAAACTCCCGCATTTACTGTATAAAAAGTTTTTGGTTTTTCTTCAACATTTATAAAGTCTGATCCCTCAGATGTTATAACTCCAAATGGAAGAGTAAATTTATTTTTCCTTGTAACTATAGTTGCGCTAGATTTACCACTGATATTGTAATCTACGATTTCAGAATAACTTGCGTCAGTTAATATATCACAATTTGTAACTAAAAAATTTTTGTATTTTGAGGATTTCATAAAATGTAAACCACCAGCTGTTCCTAAAGGTTCTTTTTCCTCATAATATTTAATTGAAATGTTCAAACTTTTACCATTACCTAGATATTTCTTAATTAGATTTATTTTATAATGTCCAATTATATAAAAATTTTCGAATCCTTCATTAATTGCTTTATGAATTATTTTTTCAATAATAGTTTTTTCGTCAATTTTTATCATTGGTTTTGGAACATCAAGTGTAAGTGGTAATAATCTTTTTCCAAAACCTCCTGCCATAATAACAAAGGGTATATTTTTAAGTTTTGAACTTATTTTTGATTTTTTTAAATCAAAAATATCTACAACCTTATTTTGATTGTTAATAACAGGAATATATTCAATCCCATTCCTTTCCATGATTTTTTTAGCATCATTATATTTAAAATCCGGAGAAACAATTAAAGGATTTTTTCTTAAAATTTTTTTTAAACTTTCATTAATATCAATGCCTTTAATTAACCCTCTTCTAATATCACCATCAGTTATGATGCCAACAAATTTCTTATTACTATCTATGATTATCGAAATTTTTTTTGAAGTAAGATTAATATTTTTAATGACATCTTTTATCTTTTTGTTTTCATTAACTAATGTATTTTTCCAATTATAAAGTTTCATTCAAGTTACCAAATCTTTAAATTTCTTTTCTACACTAATTTTATTCTTTTTTCGAAGTATCCTTATCATATTAGTTGAAGCGCCACCATTTCCATATGGATTTTTTGAGTTTTTTAATTTTTTTTTAAATTTCTCAGAAAGTGATTTCTTAATTGCTTTTAAAATAGAATTATAATCATATTTTGAATTTATTACTGAAGAAGCAAATAAACGTCCATCTTGCCTATTACCAATGTTTACAGTTGAAATTTTGAAAGTTGGAGCTTCTAATATACCGCTGGATGAATTGCCAATCAAACCATCAACATTTTTTAAACAAGAATAATAATTTTTCTGTCCTAGGGAGAAAAAAAAATAACTGTTATTATTTTTTTTCGTAAATTTTATAATTTCCCTATTAATTATCTTATTTTCATTATCTGAATTTGCACATGTAAATATCAAAGAAGTATTTTTTAGTTTGGATAAAGCATCTAACAAATTTTTAATGTAATACTTTGTTTTGCCAATTGATTTTGTTACTGGATGAAATGTTACCATAAAGTTATTTTGTCTAAATTTAATTTTTAGTTTTTGTTCTAACTCAGTTTTTTTAATATATTTAATATTTTTAATAGCATCTACTCCCATGCCTCCTACTACATGAATACTTTTTTTCTCTTCTCCGAGTTGGATTAATCTATTTTTGTAAGCTTTATTAGAAACAAAATGTATATTTGCCATCTTAGATATGCTGTGCCTTATCGCATCATCATAAGCTCCATTCGTTACCTCTCCTCCATGAATATGGCCAATTGGTATTCGATGTAATAATGCAGCAAAAGCAGGAGCCATGAGTTCATATCTATCTCCTAATAGTATTATTAAGTTTGGTTTTTCGTCCAGAAAAACTCTAGATATTTTTTTTAGTCCAATAGAAACGCTATTTGTTATATTCTCTGCTAGGTCATTTTTTACATCTATATTGATCTTGTAATTTATTTTTATATTATCTTTTTTAATTTCATTAATTGTATAACCATGATTATGGGATAAATGTGATCCTGTTACTAATATCTTAGTTTTAAAAGATTTATCTTTTCTTATTTTTTGAATAAATAATCTCAGCAATCCATATTCCGCTCTGGATCCAGTTATAATCAATAATTTTTTCATTTTATAAATTCATCTTTTTTGTAATTTTTTTTTGATTTTTTTCCTAAATATTTATACCAATAAATAGGTGACACTCCTGTTCCAGGCCTTTTGCTTGTAATATTTTTGTCTGAAAAAATATCACCTTTTGTAATGTTTTTTTTTGCAACGATAGACTTTCTGGCAATTTTTAGATTTTTTTTTTCAGGAGTGGTAACAATCTTGTTTCTTACTCCAAGCATTTTTTCAGTTTCTCTTATATTTTCTATCATTTGCTTCAATTCATTTGGATTTAAACTAGCCTTGTGATCTGGCCCATTCATATTTTTATTTAATGTAAAATGTTTTTCAATTACCTTTGCGCCCAGACTAACTGCAACAGTAGGAGAAATGATATTGTCTGAATGATCAGAATATCCAATCTGATTTGTGTTTAATTTATCTTTTAAAAATTCTATTGCTTTTAAATTCAATATTTTATTTTCGGCTGGATATTCAGTTATACAATGTAACACAAAAATATTTTTTTTTAATGTGCCAAACTTAATTAATATATTGTAAGCAAATTTAATTTCTCTAAAGTTTGCCATTCCAGTTGAAAGAAAAATAATTTTATTTAATTTTGCGATATATTTTAAATACGGTAAATTTGTAATTTCACCAGATGGTACTTTAATTATATCTAACTTACATTCTGATATTAAAAATTTTATATCTTCAATATCGAAACCTGTTGATAAAAACTTAATCTTTTTCTTTTTGCAATACTTAATGATTTTAAAGTGATAATCTCTTTTAAGCTCTATTTTTTTTAACATTTTGTATTGTGTTTCTATAATATTGGTATTTTTAATTTGATATTTTGCTTTTTTTGCTTTTTTTGTAACTAAATTTTCTGCTTTAAAAGTTTGGAATTTAATAATGTCTGCTCCACTTTTACTAGCAACATCTACAAGTTTTAGTGCATTAGTTAGCTTACCGTTATGATTAACTCCAGCTTCTGCGATTATGATAGTTTTTTTATTAAACATGTACCAATTTTAAAATTAACATTATTTTTTTTATAGAATAATCTTATTTTATTATCATTAGATTTAACATCAAAATAATTTTTTTTGATTTTTAAAACTGTGCCTGCTTTTAACTGCTTAATTTTTTTTTTAATTTTGATTATTTTTGAACTGTGAATCTTAAAAATTTTTTTATTAAACAAAACTTTAGCATATAAATTTGGGTGTGCTAAGCCTCTTATGAAATTGTAAATTGAAAGAGAATCCTGGTTAAATTCTATGAATTCGTCTCCAGCAACTCTTTTTCTGTAATAATTGTTTTTTTTTAAATTTTTTGGTTGATATATAACTTTAATTTTTTTGTTATATAAAATTTTCTTTAATACTCGATAAATAATAATTGGACAATTTTTTTGAGCAACTTTTAAAATTTTTTCATAATTGTCGTGAAAATTTATTTTAAATTTTTTTCTCTCAATAATAGGGCCCGTATCAATATTTTCATCTACAAAGTGAACTGTTATATAAAAATTTTTTTCACCATTTATCAATGCCCAATTTAAAACATTTCGACCTCTATATTTTGGCAAATGTCCTGCATGACAATTTAAAAACTTTTTTGGGGCTAGTTCTAAAATTTTATTTGTAAATATTTGGTCATATGACATTGAGATAAATATGTCACAATTATATTTTTTAATAATTGATACTGATCTTTTCGAATTAACATTTCTATACCTGTATAGCTTAATTCTAAATTTTTTAGCTATAGTATTTATTTTTTGATCTTCTGTTTTAAATCGCTTGCAAATAAAAGATATTTCAAAGTTTTTATTTTTTTTAATTAATTCTATTAACCTATGAGACCAAATCCCATCAGCAAACAGACCAACTTTAAACTTTTTTTTCAAAATATATTATAACTACTTGGTAAATTAATTATACTTGCATAATGATTCAAAGAATTTGCTAAATTCATTTTAGGAAAATCATTGTATTTTGGTAACAAATGTAAACACTTCCACACTGGTCTACAGCCAATGTTATTTTTTTTCAGTTGTATTATAAAAAAATTTTTATGTTTTTTAATTTTTGAATTTATTACTAATGTTTGTAGCCAATAATTAGATTTTTCATTTTTTTGATCTTTATATATTTTAAAATAAGTGTCTTTTTCGAAAATTTTTTCATATTTTTTATATAATAATCTTTTGTTATTAATAAATTTTTTTACTCTTTTAATTTGTGAAATTCCCAAAGAGGCATTTAAATTTGGCATTAAATAATTAAAACCAATATCATTATGCTCAAGTTCAATTTTATTTTTTTTCTTAGCAATATTTGCAAAATGATATACCCTTTTATAAATTTTTTTATTATTTGTAATGATGGCTCCACCTGCTCCAGTTGTTACTATTTTATTACCATTAAAACTTAAACACCCAACATCGCCAAATAATCCAAAATGCTTTCCCATATATCTAGATCCAAGAGCTTCTGCTGCATCTTCTATTATTTTTAAATTGTGCTTTCTTGAAAATTTTATCAATTTTTTGCAGTCTACAGCATGCCCAAACAAATGAACTGGAATAATTGCTGTAACGTATCTGCCCGTTTTTTTATTATAAAGTTTATTTTTCTTTTTTATGAAATTAAACTTTATATATTTTTCTAAATTATCAAAATCAATCCCAAAGCTTTTTTTTTCAGTATCAACAAAATGTGGAATACATTGGTTATAAATCACCGCATTAGCTGTTGCTACAAATGTTAAGCTTGGCATTAATATTTCTGAATTTTTTGGAATTTTAAGACCTACTAAAGAAAGTTGTAATGCAGATGTGCCTGAATTTAACGCAACCACATACTTAGCTTTTGTTATTTTTTTTATTTCTTTTTCAAATTTTTTGGTAAAAGGGCCATAAGTAGACACATAAGAGCTTTTTAAGCATTTTTTCACACTATTAACATCTACATCGTTAATTTCAGGAGAGTGAAGATCATTGATTTTTTTTTTTAATGATTAAATTAATTTTTTTTGACAATATATTTGCTAATTCTTTTTTATTCATGATAATAAATTACAAATTATTATATATAATTTTTTTTATACCAAATGTAAGTTTTAAAAATTCCCTCTTCAAGAGATGTTTGACTGTATTTACGAAAATTTTTTTTGACCAAAGTCATATCAGGTAATCTTCTTTTTGGTGACGAATTAACGTCTTTTCTCAAACTTATTATCTTTATATCATTTCTACTTATAATTTTATGAATTTGAAGAGTTAAATTGCTCATAGTAGTTTCTTTTTTGTCAGAGCCTATGTTAAATGTACCATTTTTGTATTTGTTTGAACTGGATACAAACATAATTTGATTTATTGCATCCGAAATATAACAAAATGATCTCTTGTGATGAGGATTTTTTAAATAAAATTTTCCCTTATTTTTAATCTTTAATGAATTTACTATAATTTCGGGTATCACATGAGAAGAACCCATCCTTGGACCAAATATATTATGTGGTCTAATATTGATAAAAGGAATATTAGACAAATTGTTAAGAGCTTCACAAAAAATCTTAGACATCATGTAGCTAGTTCTTGGATTGTTTAGATCTGGAAGCAAAATTTCATGTTTTTCCTTTGTTGGATATGCAAGTTTGTTATTTAATGAAGAGCCAAGATAAACTTCAGACGTAGATGAAAAAACAAATTTTTTTAATTTTTTTTGACTTTTTGCAATTTTCCATGAATTAAAATGTATCATTACATTATTATATAATACATCTGATGGGTTCATTATTACATTATCAACTCCTAAAATTGCAGCAAATTGGAAAATATAATCAAAATTTTTTTCTATATTTTTAAAATTAATTATCTGAGTTAAGTCTATTTTTTGAAATTTAACTTTTTTTTTTTTTTAAAAGCTTTTTTATACTATCATCAAATATACCTCTGGATAGATTATCAAAAATTGTTATTGAATTTTTTAGTTTAGAGTCAGATAACTTTACAGCCAAATGGTATCCTATAAAACCACATCCACCAATAATTAAAATGTTACTTTTTTTTATCAATTAAAATTACCTATAAAACAATGATTTATTTTACTATTCTTAATTTGACGTTGTTGACTTAAGCTCAAAATATTGCTTACATCAACAACCAATCCTTTATACTGTTTAAGTTTAGAAAAATCAAAATTTTTACCAATTTTTGTATTCAAATAATATATAATTATATCAAATTGTTGAAATTTTGAATTAGAAATAAACTTAGCTTTTTTAATTTCTGGCCAGCTTGAACAAAGATCATCATAAAAAAAAATGCTACATCCATTTGTTTGAAACTTTTTTGCTAAAGTTGTTGTGGGTGAATGTCTTGTGTCCTGAACATCACTTTTATAGGTAATTCCTAAAAATAATACCTTTTTATTGTTTAAGCTTTTAAATTTCTCTGAAATACAATTAAATGTAAACATTGGCATTTTATTATTTAAAATGACCGATTTAGAAGAGAAATGAAAATTATTTTTAATTAACTTTTTTCTATAGAATTTTTCATGAGATATTTTACCAAATAAAGGATCTTTTGTAAGACAATATCCACCAACACCCAGTCCTGGTCTCATAATATTTTGGTGAGTTGGCCTAATTTTAATGGCTTTAATTATTGGAAAAAGATTTATTTTCAGATTTTTTGAGTATTCTGTCCACTCTTGAATAAAAGCTATATTGGTTGCTCTATAAGAATTTTCCAAAATTTTGGCAGTTTCAGCAGATCTTAGGTTATCAAGTTTTGTCATTGGAAATTTTTTCAGATTAATAAAATATGAACAAAATTTTTTAAATAATCTATCAGCTTTTTCATTATTTGATGAATATACTCTCCAAAAATTTTTAATTGAATTAAGGTATTCTTTTCCTGGCATTACCCTTTCATATGAATATATAAAATTAATATCTTGATTTTTATAACCTCTTTTTTTGAATTCTTTTTGAATTATTGGTAAAATGATTTTTTCGCTTGTTCCTGGAGGAACGGTTGTTTCCAAAATAATCAAGGATCCTTTTTTAATATACTTTCCAATATTTTTATAAATATTTTTTATATTATTAAAATTTACATTCGGTTTTTTTTTTTTTAAAATTTAGATCGAGGTTTATGTTAGAAACTATCACATCTACATCTTTTATAACTTTTTGATCAACAGTAGCTATAATTTTTTTATTTTTACTACATTTTTTAAATTCTTTTACTAAATTCTTATCTTCTGTTGTGAATGGTAATTTGCCATAATTTATTTTATTAATGATATCTTTTCCTCTTTCATTATTTTTTTCTAATCCAATTACTTTTAAATTTTTATTACCAGAGGCAATTGCAACAGCCATTGCCGAACCAACAAATCCTAAACCTTGAACACAAACTATTTTCATTAGAAAAGTTTTTCTTTTAGTTTCCATTGTCCTGACTGTGATTTTTCCCACAAATGATCTGGTCTAAAGCTATCAATTATTTTATTAGCTTCTTCTTTACCAATATTCATAAAATTATAACAATCATCCAAATATCTTTTTGGATATTCTCCTTCATATTTTTTTAACAACATTATCCCCTCTTCTCTTGTAATATGACCATTTCTAATTTCCTGCGATGCATCAAATCTACATCTACCAATGGCAAACTTAATAAAATGAGTATAAAAATGTAACCAATCAAACTTATCATCTATGCCTGTATATCTGCCATAAGTTCCGTCTGTTCTTTGGGTATCTGGTTCAAAGCCACAATTTTCCACCGCATAATAATATATTTCCTGAGGATCATATTTTAAATAGTAACCTAAAAATATCGGATTTAGTTCTTTTCCCTTGATATCATTTGTCTTAATTGGCATAAATGATTTTAAATCACTATCAGTAATCCATTGGTACTTTCTTTTTATATCTTGTATAGAAAGTCCACCCAGGTAAACTGTTTCTTCATCATTAATATAAAAATCTTTATCAAAAGAATTTTCCTTTTTAGAACCGCTGCCATATTCTAGATAAGGCTCACCATAAATTACAAGATTAATATTAAATTTTAATGCCATTTTTGAAGCAAACATCTTAATGCCAAACTTAAATGGTTGCATAGGATGTAATAGATTTATGAATGCCTCTTTAGCTAATACGCTTGATACTTTGCCACTTGGTCTAAATAAATAATTATCAAACCCTCCTATATCTATCCAATTATAAAAATTCTTTAATCCAATTTCGGTAGGTAAAATCGGAGAGTAAGTTACAGTGAGAGGATTCATTCCATACTTATATTTTAAAATATGAGCCTGAAAAGAACTATCTTTACCTCCACTACCAGAAACAATACAATCATATTCACCATTATTTTTTCTGTATTGATCAAGCATCTTAAGAAGTTCTTTTTCTCTTGCTGACCAATTAATTTTTTTTTCTTTTAGTTGGTGATAGCTACAAGCGCTACAAATGCCTTCTCGATTGAATCCTAGGCCAGTTTTTTTTGATGATTTTGAATTTTTTGTTTCATTAAGAGAATACGGTTTTTGATTTGTCATTAAACAGACTTTACAAATTTTAATATTTCTATCTAAACCAAATTTTGAATTCATAATTATAATTTAAAAAAATTTTTATAAAACTCCAGACCATTATTGCCGCTTAATTCTGGGTGGAATTGAGTACCAAGAATATTATCATACTGAAAACCAGCAGATACATCATTACCATTTATATTCATAAATACATCCATATGTTCATCTGATGAGTTGCAATAAAAAGAATGTGCAAAATAAAATTTCCTATTAACAAAATGATCAAAAAAATTTCTATCAGTACTTTTTTTCTTTATCTCATACCAGCCAAAATTTGGTGTTATTATATTTTTATCAATTGTTTTTAATTCTACAACATCTCTGTTGATTAATTTAAGACCCTCATATTCCCCATCTTCGTAGCTTTTATTATTTAATACTTGCATTCCTAAACAAATGCCTAAAAGATATTTTTTTTTTTTTATGTGTTCATAAATTGCTTGTTTTAAATTATTTTTCTCTATATTTTTTGCAAAATGTTGAAACGATCCAACTCCTGGCAATATAAGTTTATCAATTTTTTTAATATCTTCACCATTTTTTATTAAAAATGTTTTTAAATTAAAAAATTCTGAAGCTTTAATTACATTTCTTAAATTACCTAAACCCAAATCAAGTATTCCAATATTTTGTTTTATATTCATAGCAGTTCAGAAATTTTTTTTTCGTTTAAATGCAATAGTCTACTAATTGAAGCGCCTTGAAAGCCAATATTTTTTAGCATATCAATTTGTGATTTATTATTTATTCCTCCTCCATAAACTAAAGAAATGTCAACTGTATCTCTTACTTTTTTTAAAAAAGAAAAGTCTATATTAGAACTCTCAATCCCATCATTATCTATTGAAACAATCAAAATTTCACCAACCATATTTTTCTCAAGAATTTTTATCCACTCAAAATATTCAATATCAGCTTTATTTCTTCCGCTTTCATACCTGAGCTCATACTTTTCATTGTTTCTTATGATCTGAGTTTCTGCTACTAAAGATTGACTTCCATATATTGATGCAATTTTTTTTAAAATATCTAAACTATCAAATAAACAAGAATTTAATACTACTTTGTCAGCTCCATTAACAAAAGCTTTGCTAACATTCTCAAGATCTCTTAAACCTCCACCTACATTTAGTGGTAAAAAAATATTCTCAGAAACTTCTTTCAAAAAGTCAAAATTAAAATCTCGGTTGTACAATGATGCAACTATATCACAAATTAAAATTTCATCAGCTCCATCCTCATAATATTTTTTTATGAAATCAATAGGTGAGCCAACTTTTTTTAACCCCTCCATCTTTTTTCCTTTGATAAGATTTCTACTTTTAACTTCAAGTCTGGGTATTATTCTAAATGACATTATATTTTGAAATCTCTTTTGCAATTATGTAGTCTAATTTTGTATCAATATTTATTGATTTAAACTGTGGCATTACAACTCCAATAGTTTTTTTAGTAGGCAATAAGTATTTAATTTTTTTAAGTAAAGATGTTTTAAGTATATACACTGCGCCGCTCGGTTTGTAATAGATTGGCGCGTCCTGCCTTCTAATATATTGATTTCCTTTTGAAAAAATAGATCTGATGAATTTTTTTTTATCTAATTTTAACATCCAATGAACTGGGTAACGTACTTTGGTTATACTTATTGCCGAGTCTGCCTTAGACTTTATTAATAAACTTATTACTTTATCTATATCCTTTACTTTTCTAAAGGGCGTTGTTGGTTGCAAGATAACTACATAATCTGCATACCAAGAATTATTTTCTAGCCATTTTACAGCATGTCTTGCAACGTCATAAATTGAAGCAGTATTTGTTGCAAGTTTTTTTGGTCTTAAATAATTATTTTCTAATTTTAGTTTTTTTAAAATTTTTTTATAACTGTTTTTGTCGGTTGATAGAAAAACACGGTTAATATATTTGCTTTTCTTTGCTTCTTTTAATGCTAGCTCGAGTAATGTGTGACCATTAATCTTTAAAAGATTTTTATTTTTTAATTCTTGAGATCCGCTCCTAGCTGGTATTAATCCGAGTATATTCATCAAAACTATACTTTTAAAAACCTTTTCTTAATTGAAGACTCAAAACTTCTATCAATTATATTTTGGGTCTTAATAGAGTCATTTATATCTTGATCATGAGTTATTTTTTTTCTTTTAATTAAATTCATCAAATATTTTGTCTGATTTGAGTACATATTTAAAAAATCTTTTTTATTAAACTTGTATATTTTCCATTTCTTTTTTTTGATGTTATAAATTTTAATTTGATGAGAAACTCTATCCCAAATAATTGATCCTTTAGAGCCATTTAATTCCAAATTTACTCTTGGGTATCTTGATATTAAGTCAAAATTAATCTGCACTAGTGACTTAGAAGCAAGCTCTAAAGTTAAAAAAGCATGGTCGTCAGATGAGATTTCTAAATCTGAAATTTTGTCAACTCTAGCAAAAACATTCTTTGTTTCGCCTAATAAATATCTAATTAAATCTATTCCATGACTTTCATCTAAAAGTGCACCTCCACCTTGTTTTTTTTTTGCCATATAAAAACTTCTATAATCTTCCCATGGATGCCAATCAGGCAAATATGAACCCCATCTCATATTTGCATTTAAAATTTTTCCTATTTCTTTTCTATTCAATATTTCTTTAAGTTTTTTCGTATAATTAATATGTCTATGACAATAAGCTACATAATTAATCAATTTTTTCTTTTTGCATTTATTATAAATCTTTTTCCACCCCTTTGAATTCATTCCTAAGGGCTTCTCAATAAATAAATTTATATTTTTATTTACTGCGGCTTTTGCAACTTTTAAATGTAAATGAGGAGGTGTAGTTATTAATATTAAATCATAGTTCTCTTTTTTAATCGCTTCTTTATAATCTGTAAATGTTTTTTGTATATTAATAGTTTTTTTAGCTTCTTCTAAACGACTTGGATTAATATCTGCAATGTGAATGTTTTTAAAATATTTTTCAAATAATTTTGTATGTCTTCGTCCTATAGATCCTAATCCTACGGCTAATAAATTCATAAATAGTTATTAATTCAATTATTAATTTATTCAATAATAAAAAACCCTGAATAGTGTTTTTTAATTGAGTATTTATTTTTTACATCATTATTTTTATTTAAATTATTAAATAATTCTATTAATTCGATCTTTTTTAATCCTGGCCACTTAATTTTATACATATAATTATGATATCTTCGGTTGGAAAACTTATCTCTTAAAAAAGGCATAATAATGGAAACATAGCTCAATAAAATTGATACATATAAGTTTGATTTAAACTTAAGATAATAAAACATACTTATAAATGAAAATAATTTAGACGGATAATCTTCAATTCTTATATTTTTATTTTTAATGTATTTCTCTAGAGACTGAATTATATTTTTTGCTGCAGTACTATTTTTATAATTTGCAAGTAATTTATTAAAGTTAATTCTACTTTTAATTTCTTTATTGTTTTTAATAAAAAAAAGTAGCTGTTTAAGATTTTTTGCATTTAATGAAATATTCATCGGTACCGGACTTAATACATCAAGCATGTCTTTATCATTAATTGGATTATACATGATAACTTTATTGTTTAAATACTTCGCCTGAACAGACATTGTGCTATTAAAATGAATAAAAATGTTAGACCTTTTAAGTTGCTTAACTCTATCAGTCTTATTATCTATTGATATATTTTTATAATTTTTTAAAAAATTGTATCTTAAAATATTTTCTTCTGGATGAGGTCTAACAATAATATTATATTTTTTTAAATTTTCAGCTAAATATTTAGTCATTTCTATAAATTGATTAAAAGAAACCTTTTTTAAAGAATACTCATTATTAAATATTTTCATTTGTTTTTTTGTAAGTCTTAATTTTCCAAAAGTTTTTTTTTCAACTAAATATTTGACTTTTGTCAATCTTGGATCGCTTCTGGCAAAATTCATTGATATTAAAATATTTTTTCTATCTTTTTTAACATCAAACTTTTTAGATGCTTTTTTCCAACTGTCTACAACTGGTGAGCCAGTAATAACTGATTTGCTTTTTACTTGTGGGAATATTTTTTTTACTTTTTCGTACTGATATGTTCCCCAATAAAAAATTATATCAGCAAGACTTATTGTTTCTTTGGAGAATCTTCTTACTATACCAAGAGGCTCTCTCCCCAAAACCAACCCTTCAATATCAAGTGATGAAATTAAATGGTTTGCATCTTTTATTTTTGTAAGATTTTGTTTTTCGCTAGGAACAATTGACTTCAAATAAAAAAAGGATGGGGAGAAAACTTTTATAAATGGCCAAATTTGCTGTTTTTGCCCAATGATAACTCTCCATCCCTTTTTTAAAGCCTCATTTGCTAAATAAATTGCTCCCTCAATCTCTCTACTCTTAATTTCAATCGGAATTATAATATTTTTTTTTTTCAAAATTTTTATTTTTTAAATTTTTTTAGAAAAAACAATCATGTGTGAACTTAAATTATTATTTTCTAGAAACTTCTGGAAATTTTTTTTTTCTTTTTTTGTCCCATGTTTAATAAAAATTCTTAAAAAATCACTTTTTATATATTTCTTATTATTTTCAAGTATAGATACATCTAATTTACCAGGTGTTTTAACGCTTAAAACTCTATATTGATTTTTTTCTAAAATTATTTTTATCGAGTTAGGATTAAAAAAATTTAAGTGTTGTGGAGGACATATTGAATTTGAGTTATTCCACAAATCTCTTATGTCTAGTCCTGTTCCAGACAGAGTTGTAAATATTAAATAATCACCTTTTTTAAGTATTTTAGATAGTTTTTTAAAAAATTTTAATGGATTTTGTAAATGTTCTATCAATTCGAAACTAACAAATATATTTTTTCCTTTAGGTAAATCTTTATTTTTGAGATCCTCACTGAATTTATTAATTGTCCTGATCTTATTTTTTTTTAAATTATTACTTAACTCAACTGATGGTTCAACACCGTAAACTTTAAATTTTTTATATTTGCTAAAAATTTTACAAAATAGTCCATACCCAGCACCAAGATCAATAATATTTGCTTTTTCAATATTTTCATCTCTTAAAAAATTGAAAATTATTTTTGCTTTAGGTTTCCAAATTTTATTTATTCTGTTTGTTAAGTTCGATTTATAAAAAATTTCGTAGTACTTAGATGTTCTTGAATTAGTATAAAATTCATTTATAGAATTCTGATTAGGTCTAGGATTTGCGAATAATCCCTCACATATATTACATTGCGAGTATTTAAAACCAGACTTAATAAAACTATAGCTTAAAATTTTATTGCAACTGTAACATTTAATTTTTTCAGTACATTTTTTAGAAAATTCTTTTGAATCTTGTTTCGTATATTTTAGTAGTTTTTCATACACATCCTTTTTTCTTATATCATATTCCTTCATGTCTCTGTATGCCTATATTATTTATTATATTATTTCAAAATATTAATTAATATTTTTGCAATTTCTATGTGACCATAGTCTGAAAAATGATTAGAGTTTTTAAAATAAAGTTTTTCTAATTTAGTTTCAGGTATTAGTTTTTTGATCTCATAATACTTTTCATGATTTTTTATTAAAGGTAATAATTTTCTCAATCTCCATTTTTTTAGCTTATCTTTTGAAAATATAATTACGAACAGCATTTTTTTTAGTATTTTTTTTTACTGAGATATGACCAATTTTTTGAAGATCCTCATCTAATACAAAGTTATTATCTTTAAAAATTTTTAGTATTTCGCTAAAGTTTTTATCATATTCATTTAATTCTATTAATACTGATCTAAGATTTTGGTCTTTTAACGTTTCTTTTGCGCCATTTATGCATTCGTATTCGCCCCCATCAATATCAATTTTTATGTAATGAAAAGATGAAAATTCCTCTCTTAACTGATCAATTGTCATCAGATGCACCTTGTGATGAAAAAATCTTTCAAATTTTGAACCATCGCGATAGTTATGAGGTTCTTTCTGCATGCCTCCTGTTAATCCTCTTAATTTATTTGGATCCTCATATGGAATAAAAAAATTTTCGTATTCATTATTATCTGAAACACCCGCTGATGAAACTATTATTTTATTCGATAGGTCATTCAATAAAATATTTTTCATTAAAGTTGACAAATTTATTAAAGAAGGTTCAATTGCTATTACTTTACTATTCTTAAGCTTTGCTGCATATAAACTAAATATTCCCATATGAGCTCCAACATCTAAAAATTTTGAATTTTCATGAAAACTATTAATCCATTGGATGGTATCCTTTTCTTTGTTTAGAGCGGTCTCTGCCCTTAATCGAGTTTGTTTATCAAAAACATTAAATATAATATAAGTGTTATTTGGAATTTTTACTTTAAAAGTAAAATTATTTACAAAGTCAAAAATTGAATAGTATTTTAGCAAGATTTTTTTTAAAAAATTTGTAATCATAATTTCTTTTAACTTTTAAATATTTTATTTGCAAAACTTTATTTAAAAAATTACCTTTTTTTTGGTTTTTTTTTGATTATATAGTAAATAAAATCTTTTATGTAAATTATCTGAAAAATTATATCAAAAAAAAATCTTAAAATTTTATTCTCATAAAATTTTTCTGCATAATCGATAATTTTAAAAGACAGCTTACTTATGTAGTAATACTGGTCATCTATAGCAGCGCCAAAAGTTTCATCAAAATTTAATAATTTTCCATAGTGATCAAATTTTAAATCCTTAAAATTTTTTTTTTCCAAATTCAGATCAGCAACAAAATTATCAATAAATTTTTGTTTAAAAATATCCTCGAATGAAATAATAATATTATTTTCTAATTTATTTATAAACTTATTATAATTTTTATATCTTCTGATTTGAGAACTTAATCTAATTATAAAATAATTTGTTTTAAAAATTTTTTTATTAAAGCGCATTGATAGGATAGAATTTAACCAGTTTTTAAAATTTCGATTTAAAGATATGAATTTTACTACTTTAAATTCTTTAATGTATTTTTTTTGAATTTCTTTGGCATCATATTTATGAATATCTGTAGTTAATTCTACAATGCCATTATAATTAATTAATTTTTCTTTGTATAAACAATGCTTATTAAATAATTCATAAATATAAACATACTTTTCTAAAAAATTTTTAAATTTTTTGCTTTCCAATTCTTTTATTTCATCTTTCAATTTACTATCAAAAAGAATTATCATCTCTCTATCTGTAATCCCTCTTCCACCTGTTTCTCTGGGTTTAACAAAAACTTCAACAATTTCTTTTATTCTTTTTTCAAAATACGGATTATCTAACGAATATTCCCCACTCAAATACTTATTAATACTCAGATGTCTTATTGGAAATGTTAAGTAATTATAATTTCCGAAAATAGAAGCTATGGTTGTGCTTCCCATTGGTCCATCAGATATTACTACAACTAATTCTTTCATTAAACTTTTTAAAGATTTATAATTTGATCACAATTTTTTAATAACTTACTATTATGTGTTATTAAGATAATTGTTTTGATTTTTTTTAAACTTGAAACATAAGCTAAAATATTTTCCTCAGTCTTTTGATCGAGTTGATTTGTGAATTCATCTAAAATTAAAATATCTCTGTTGTGATAAAAAGCTCTGGCAATAGAAACTCTCTGTCTTTGTCCGCCAGACAAAAGATTTCCTCTTTCACCAAAGGTTTTGTTTTTATTTTGATTATAAAAAGATATCATCTCTGACTGATTAAGGCTTTTTATTAATTTATTTTCATCACAATTTTTAGATAATGAAATATTTTCAGATAAAGTTCCCTCAAATAAAAAGGAATTTTGTTGAATATATGATATTTTTTTCTGAAAATTTTTTTTATGGATACTGATTGGCTCTCCATTAACGTTAATATTTCCACTAGATTGTTCAAGCTTTCCCATTAAGATATTAACTAAGGTAGTTTTTCCAGATCCTGATTTTCCTGAAATTCCTACAAAACTATTTTTATTAATTTTAAAACTTAAATTTTCAATAATTTTGTTTTCAGGGTCATAACTAAAGTTTACATTTTCAAATATTATGTTTTCAAAAGTTAAATTATTGTCATCATAATTTTCTTTATTTTGGTTACTTTCATTTAATTCTTGAATATCATTATAGATTGTGTCTACTGCATATCTGCTTGAGATGATCCTGTTAAATGAGCTTATGGACTCAGTAGTGACTGGCAAAACTCTAACTAACGATAAAACAAATATTGAAAATGTTGCAAAATAATTTTGAAAATAAATAGAATTATAATGAAACATTAAAGTTATTGTCACAAAAAATACTATAACCAATAGCTCTAATGATGGTTTTATAATAAAAAATAATACTGATGATTTAAGAGAATTTTTAAATACTTCTTTTGAATAAACTAAAAATTTTTCATAAAAAAAATTTGTTTTATCATAAATTTTTAATTCTGATATTCCATCTGTGATTTCAGAAATATTTTGAATTAAATTTTTAGAAGCAATACTTTCATCTTTAAGATATTTTTTAGAATATGGTTTTATTACCAAGGTATAAATTAGCCCAATTAAGAATAAGATTAACGCTACAATTAGAGTGATTTTGATATTGGTAAAAAGTAACAATATAAAAATAGCTGAGAACTGTATGATTGTGCTTAAAAATTTCAGCAAAGAAACTAGGCATGGTCCTTGAAAAATTTGGGTAAGCCTAATTATTGTCTCAATTTTTTTTGAAGTGTTTTGCTTTGAATAAAGCTTGTCAGGTAAAAAAATAAAATTTTTAAGTAATTTTTCTTTTAAGTTAAACTCTATTGTCCTAGAGAATTTTTCAATTTTGTAATTTATGCCAATTATAATTATCGTTTTTAAAAGAAAAACAGCTAAGAACATATATCCAATTATATAAATAGGTTCAGCGTTAACTCCTGCAGGAACCAAATGAGAAACTAGGTTTTCAATTTTATAATTAAGGGTTTCATCGGTCCCTAACATTAGCGATATAAAAGAAACTATTACACCTATACCTAAAACTTCAAGCAAAGAGCTAATAGTCAACAATAAGGAAATAAAAATTAATTCTATTTTTCTTTTTTCAACTAAAAAGGAAATTTTTTGAAAGAATTCCATTAAATATTTTTTGAATATACCAAAAATCTTTAAATTTAAAAATTTTTTTCAGTGCATAAATCAAGCCAATTGAGCTATTAGTACTGGTCAGCTGCACGCATTACTGCGCTTCCACATCCAGCCTATCAAC
>MDTB01140954.1_pt1 | contig 49428 bp, 47 predicted proteins | sample 811161 | NCBI WGS metagenome assembly MDTB01 (sample SAMN05326650, study PRJNA326480) | marine metagenome | isolation source: seawater | place: Mediterranean Sea | collected 2009
ATATCGTCAGCAGCCTCAACTAAATACGCCAAAGGATGTCGCAAAATTTTATTATCATTTTTTAATGTTCCTAAATTATCTGCAACTTCAAAAAAATCGTGTTGTTGTTCTTGAAAAAAGCCAAATTTTTTATCAGCGACGTGACTAGAAGGACGAATTGGTATTGATGCTTTTGGATATTTTGTAAATGCTCCAATTGTAGCATAGCTTATTCTCAAACCTCCTACAATCCCAGGCTTTGATTCCATTAAAATTTTTAATCCATTTGCATTTCCCTCAAATTGTGAAAGGTCTTGGTATTGAATTTCGGTTAAATAATCTTTATAAATCTTTCCATTTCCAGTAGAAAAAAAATCTCCAATTGCTTTCTCCCCACTATGACCAAATGGAGGGTTACCAATGTCATGAGCCAATGAGGCTGCCGCTACAATTGCGCCAAAATCATTTGAATTATATCCATAAGAGGTAACCAACTCAGGGTATTTTTTTAATAGTTGTTGCCCCACAATTCTACCTAAGCTTCTTCCAACTACTGAAACTTCAAGTGAATGAGTTAGTCGGGTGTGAACAAAATCTGTTTTGGAAAAAGGTACAACTTGAGTTTTGTCTTGTAAATTTCTAAATGCTGAGGAAAAAATAATTCTATCAAAATCTACTTCAAATCCACTACGTGTTGGGTTTTGTTCAATCCTTAATCTTTTTTTTGTGTCTCCATGACGTTTTAGTGACAAAAGATTTTCCCAGTTCATAATTTCAATTTAGTTTAAAGTTACTAACTTACTTAAAAATTAAAGTCGTGTATCAATTATTATTTTCAAAGTACTTTTTATTAATTTCAAAATTTGGTGATGCAGTTACTTAAGTTTACAAAAATTAAATAAATTGGATTTTTATCTAATTATTGTTATTTCACTAATTGTTCTCGCTACAGCTGATCTTATTGTTGGAGTTAGTAATGATGCTGTAAATTTTTTAAACTCTGCTGTTGGATCTAAAGCAATAAGCTTCAAGACTATAATGATTATTGCTAGTTTGGGTGTGTGTGTTGGGGCTGTGTTTTCAAGTGGGCTAATGGAAGTAGCTAGAAAAGGTATCTTCAATCCTGATTTGTTTTACTTTGATGAAATTATGGTGCTCTTCATGGCTGTAATGATAACTGACATTTTACTTCTTGATTTTTTCAATTCACTCGGCCTTCCAACCTCAACAACTGTTTCAATTGTTTTCGAATTACTCGGTGCTGCAGTAGCTATTTCGTTGATAAAAATATACTCGGGTGAGTATAATACATTAATTGATTACATAAATATCGGCAAAGCAAGTCAAATAATATTAGGTATTTTTTTATCTATTATTATTGCTTTTAGTGTTGGGGCTGTTGTTCAATATATAACAAGATTAATTTTATCTTTCAAATTTCGAAAAAAACCAAAATGGGTAAATGGGATTTTTGGGGCGTTATCAATGACATCATTAACATATTTTATTCTGGTTAAAGGAATAAAAGGAACACCATTTGCAGACACAAAATTTAACTTTTTAGGTGGGTTACTTTTGGAAGACTTTATTGCCAATCATACATTATTAGTCGTTACAATTAGTCTTGTGGTATGGATAAACATCTCACTTATATTGGTCTATTTTTTTAAAAATGACATATATAAAACTATAATTATAGTTGGTACATTTTCTCTGGCACTTGCTTTTGCTGGAAATGACCTAGTAAATTTCATTGGCGTTCCAATTGCAGCCTGGCAATCATTCACAGAATGGAAAGTTTCTGGATTAAGTCCTGAGCTTTTTAATATGTCTTTCCTTTCGTCAAAAGTCTCATCTCCAACTCTTATTCTAATTTTTGCAGGTTTAGTAATGGTGGTTACTTTGTGGTTTTCAAAAAAAGCTAAAAAAGTTCTTAAAACTTCAATTGATTTGTCAAGTCAAAATAAAGTAAATGAACGTTTTCAAGCCAATTTTTTGTCAGATACAATTGTAAAGTGTTTTATCAAAATTTCAAAAAATGTTGAAAAGTTTGTTCCAGAAAAAATCAACTTATTTATAGCAAAACAATTTGATAATAGTTTTATTGAAAATAAATTTGAAGCATCTAAAGATTCTCCAGCATTTGATAACGTACGAGCCTCTATAAATTTAACAATAGCTGCAATCTTGATATCTTTAGCGACATCATACAAGCTTCCATTATCAACAACTTACGTGACCTTTATGGTTGCTATGGGGACATCTCTAGCCGATAAAGCTTGGGGTTCAGAAAGTGCATCATACCGTGTAGCTGGAGTAATAAATGTAATATGTGGATGGTTTTTAACTGCATTTATAGCATTTACAATTTGTGGGATAATTGCAGTTATTCTGTTTTACGGAAAGGTAATATCATTATTAATACTTATTATACTTGCCGCAATACTATTTATTAATAACCAAAAAAATAAATAAATTCAAATAGAGATTTAAAAATTAAAATTGAGTTTTTTTATACTATGAACCACACATCAGACAATCATCGTCCTGGCTTTGCTCTGATTTAGAGAGCATGCTTTTTAGCTCTTCAGGAGTTAATGGCTCGACGGGAACTATTGGTGCGTTTTCTTTGATTTTATTTGATTCTGTGATTTTTTTTGCTTCAGGCTTTTTCTTGACCGTGAATTTTATAGCATCAACAGCAGATTTAGTCCTCAAATAATACATTCCTGTCTTAAGGCCTGACTTCCAAGCATAAAAATGCATTGATGTAAGTTTGGACATTGTCGCACCCTCCATGAACAAATTTAAAGATTGAGACTGATCAATAAAATATCCACGATGACGTGACATATCAATAATATCTTTCATGCTCAATTCCCAAACTGTTTTGTAAAGATTTCTTATTTCCTGTGGAATTGTTTCAATATGTTGTATTGAACCATTGGCTCTCATTAACTCTTGTTTCATTTCTTCATCCCAAAGCCCAAGATTAACCAAATCATTAAGTAAATGTTTATTTACGACAATGAATTCTCCCGATAGTACTCTTCTGGTATAAATATTTGAAGTGTATGGCTCAAAACATTCATTATTACCTAAAATTTGTGAAGTTGATGCAGTTGGCATAGGTGCCATTAGTAGAGAATTTCTAACACCATATTTTTTTATATCTTTTCGAAGACTTGTCCAATCCCATCTTCCGCTTAAATCTTTATCTTCAATGGCCCACATGTTGTGTTGAAGTTCCCCATTTGAGATTGGTGAACCTTTATATGAATCGTAGGGACCATCAATTTTTGATATTTCCATAGAGGAAGTTAATGAAGCAAAATATAATGTCTCGAATATTTCTTGGTTTAACTCCTTTGCTTTTTCAGAAGTAAATGGCAAGCGTAATTTAATGAAAGCGTCTGCTAGTCCTTGGACTCCTAAACCAACGGGTCGGTGACGCATATTTGAATTTTCTGCCTCTTTGACAGGATAATAATTTCTATCTATTACTTTATTTAAATTTTTAATTACACGTTTTGTTACTTCAAAAAGTTCTTGGTGATCAAACTTTCCTTCTTTTACGAACATTGGTAAAGAAATGGATGCAAGATTACAAACTGCAATTTCATCTTTTGATGTATATTCAATGATTTCAGTACAAAGGTTTGATGATCTAATAGTCCCAAGGTTTTTTTGATTAGATTTTCTATTAGCCGCGTCTTTGTAAAGCATATAAGGGGTTCCTGTCTCTATCTGTGATTCCAGTATTTTTTCCCAAAGCTCACGCGCATTTATGGTTTTTCTCCCTTTACCATCCTTCTCATATTTAACGTAAAGCTTATCAAATTCATCACTGTGACAATCGTATAGGTCCGGGCATTCGTTTGGGCACATTAACGTCCACTTTCCATTCTCTTCAACTCTTTTCATGAACAAGTCAGGAATCCACATGGCGTAAAACAAGTCTCTTGCTCGCATTTCTTCTTTGCCATGGTTTTTTTTCAATTCTAAAAAATCAAAAATATCTGCATGCCAAGGCTCAACATATATTGCAAAAGAACCTTTTCTTTTACCTCCACCTTGGTCGACATACCTTGCAGTATCATTATAGACTCTTAACATTGGAACAATTCCATTAGATGTTCCGTTTGTTCCTGCAATGTATGATCCCGTAGCCCTAACATTATGTATTGAGAGCCCAATCCCGCCTGCAGATTGTGAAATTTTAGCCGTTTGTTTTAATGTATCATAAATTCCTTCTATACTATCATCCTGCATTGAAAGCAAAAAACATGATGATAATTGCGGTTTTGGTGTTCCAGAATTAAAGAGCGTTGGAGTTGCATGTGTAAAATACTTTTTTGACATTAAGTGGTAGGTTTCAATTGCAGCTTCGATGTCGTCAGGATGAATCCCTACAGAGACCCTCATCAACATGTGTTGAGGTCTCTCCGCAACATTACCGTTAATCTTCAAAAGGTAAGATCTTTCTAAAGTTTTAAATCCAAAATAATCATATCCAAAATCTCTGTTGTAAATAATAGTTGAATCCAGTAACTCTGCATTTTCGTTTATAACTTTAAAAATTTCATTAGATATCAAAGAGGATTTTTTTTCAGTTCTTGGATTTACATAGTTATACAATTCATTCATTGTTTGCGAAAAAGATTTTCTTGTGTTTTTGTGGAGATTTGAAACGGAAATTCTTGCTGCAAGTTGGGCATAATCCGGGTGCGTTGTCGTCATTGTGGCAGAAATTTCAGCAGCCAAGCTATCAAGCTCGGATGTTGAAACTCCATCATAAAGGCCCTCAATTACGCGCATCGCAACCTTCACTGGATCAACAAGTTCATTTAAACCATAACATAGTTTACGAACTCTTGCCGTAATTTTATCAAACATCATGGGCTCTTTTCGCCCATCTCTTTTTAATACATACACGTTATAATGTAGTTAATTGTTAAGCTAGATTGGTTATTGAAATTCTAGCAAAACAATTGTTAATATTTAAAAATCATCCCCGAAAGAATATTTTTCTGTTTCCTCTTTGTCTTGATTCATAACCCCTGCTTTTTGATATTCAGAAACTCTTTTCTCAAAGAAATTAGTTTTACCTTGAAGGGATATCATATCCATAAAATCAAAAGGATTTGAAACATTAAATTCTTTTTCTAGATTGAGCTCGACTAAAAGCCTGTCAGTTACAAACTCTAAATATTGAGTCATTAACTTTGCATTCATCCCAATTAGGCTAACTGGCAGCGATTCTGTTATAAATTCTCTTTCAATATTTAAGGCATCAATTATAATTTCACGTATTCGGTCTGGTGGAACTTTATTTACTAGATGGTTGTTATGTAAATGAACCGCAAAATCACAGTGCATTCCCTCATCTCTTGAAATTAATTCATTTGAAAATGTTAGCCCCGGCATTAAACCTCTCTTTTTTAACCAAAATATAGAACAGAAAGCCCCCGAAAAGAAAATACCCTCAACTGCTGCAAACGCTATTAACCTTTCAGCAAAAGAATCAGACTCAACCCACTTTAATGCCCACTCTGCCTTTTTCTTAATGGCAGGAAAAACTTCAATCGCGTGAAACAATTTAGACTTTTCAACTTCATCTTTTACATAAGTATCTATAAGAAGTGAATAAGTTTCAGAATGAATATTTTCCATCATTATTTGAAAACCATAAAAGAACTTAACCTCGCTAAATTGAACCTCATTAACAAAGTTTTCAGCCAGGTTTTCGTTAACAATACCATCCGACGCAGCAAAAAATGCTAAAATATGTTTGATAAAATATTTTTCATCATCGTTCAACTTATTATTCCAATCTGTTAAATCTTGGTGCAAATCAATTTCCTCGGCCGTCCAAAAACATGCTTCTTGTTTTTTATACCATTCCCAAATATCATGATGTTCTATTGGAAAAATTACAAATCTATTTTTATTTTCAGACAAAATGGGTTCCGCTAAATTTGGCATAGTTTTTAAAATTAAATTTTGGGATTATAAAATTTATACAAATGTTTCAAAAATATGGGAGAAAAAAAAGTCATACTTTTCCACAATGAGTTTTAGTTTTTAACAACAACTAAGTATTTTCTTACAAAAAGAATTTTTTTCAAAATATTGATATTCAAATAATTAAAAATTTCTTAAGAAGAGAAAAATTCATGATTATTTATTGACATTAATTTTTTTTGCTTTGTCAACTAAATCATAATACCATTGTTTTCCAAACTTTCTAATCAATGCTGATTCTAGAAATTTATACATTGGGGTTTTTTTAGAATTACCATTTTTAATAGCTGGGCTACATATTGGCCACTTATGATAATTTAATATTTCAAAACCCCCAACTGGCTTTGTCCTAATTGGATATAAATGACATGAGATTGGTTTTTTAAAATCAATAACACCCTCTGAATATGCTTTTTCTATTCCGCAAGAAGTAATTCTAGTACTAGAATTAAAACTTATAAAAGAACAAGCACCACCATCAATCAAGGTAGTTTCAAAATTTCCGTCCGAAGTGGAGGTTGATACACCATTTTTTTGTATTGATTTTTTCCCCTTAGAAGTCAAAAAAGGTTTAATTTTTTCTATGTTATTAACCAAAAAATCTACTTCGCTTTTTTCTAATGGAGCTCCACTCTCTCCCTTGACGCAACATGAACCTTTACAAGAATTTAAATGACAAAAAAAAGATTGGTTTAATATATCTTCAGAAACTAGTTTTTTACCAACTTTTATCATATAAAATTCAAACTTGACGTGCCTAAAATAGTATATATTTGAGAATTAAATCATATACTTTATGAAAAAGTACATTTATGCATTTGCTATTATAGCTGTTTTTTTATTCATATTTAACCTTTTACATATTAACATTAAAGATCCTTTTAATGCCAATAGTTTTGCTGCTTCAGCAGGTGCTATTGCTAGTTTATGTGCTCTTATTTTATTATTTATTCTTGATGTAGCTCGAAGGATTAAAGAAAAGATTAAAAAAGTTAAGTAAGTTGAACTATCTCAATACCTGATTTCTTTAAAAATTTCAATCCAGATTCATCTTTATATTTTTTTGAATAAACTAGTCTCTTTATGCCTGATTGATATATAAGCTTACTACACTCCCTACACGGAGAAAGTGTTATATAAAGTGTAGCTCCCTCACAAGACTGACTTGACGAAGCAACCTTGAGTATAGCGTTTGCTTCGGCATGGAGTACATACCACTTGGTAAAATGATTATCATCTTCACACTCATTTTCAAAGCCAGTTGGAGTCCCATTATAACCATCGGAAATAATCATTCTGTTTTTTACAATTAGTGCACCAACTTGTTTTCTTTTGCAATGTGAAAGCTTGGCCCACTCAAAAGCCATTCTCATGTATGCGTTGTCATATCTGAATTGTTTTATTTTGCTAACACTCATAAACTAAATGTAATATTTTCCTAAAATAGTTAATAAACATGAATACAAGTTTAATAAGATTGATTGTATTTTTAAAAAATAAAATAGCTTAGTTATATTTACAAAAAAAAAAATGTACCCACCAGAAATAATAAAACCCATGCGTGAAGAATTGAGTTCAGTTGGATTCATAGAATGCTTTGACGCTGAGAGTGTTAAGGAGGCTTTGAAGTTACCTGGTACCACCTTGATTATGGTAAATTCCGTATGTGGATGCGCGGCTGCCAATGCAAGACCAGGTGCAAAACTTTCATTAAAAAATGAAAAAAAACCTGATAATTTGATAACGGTTTTTGCAGGAGTTGATAAAGAGGCTACTTCTGAAGCTCGTAATCAAATGGTTCCATTTCCTCCATCTTCTCCATGCATTGGACTATTTAAAGATGGTGAACTTGTTCATATGCTAGAGCGTCATCATATTGAAGGAAGAAATTCATCAATGATTGCTGATAATTTAATTAATGCATATAATACACATTGTTAGTTTAGGTTGAATAAAATTTTTGAGTACCTTTTAAGTTTTTCATTTTATTTTATTTTTTTTTCCTCACTTGTGCTTTTTGATATTGTTCAAAGAATTTGTCTTGTGTTTGGATATGGTCTTCACAAAAAATGTGTTGATACACTAAATCTTATAATCATTTTAAGTCTTAAAATCCTAGGAACGAAGTTTGATGTTTCTGATACAAGTTTTCTAAAAAAAAACCAGTCATATATAATTGTATCAAACCATCAAAGTGCATATGATATACCTCCAATTATTTGGTTTTTGAGGTCATTACACCCAAAATTTATTAGTAAAAAAAGTTTAGGAAGAGGTATTCCAAGTATATCATTTAATTTAAGAAATGGTGGTTCGATTCTAATTGACAGATCAAATAATGAAGAAAGCATCAAAAAAATTAAAAATTTGGGAATTACACTTTCAAAACTAAACAGAAGTGTTGTTATATTTCCTGAAGGAACAAGAAGTAAAAGTAGTAAACCAAAAAAATTTAGACACGGTGGCATAACAAAACTTATGGAGTCTATGCCTAATGCATATTTGCTAGGAATTACCATTAATAATTCTTGGAAAATAAATAAAAATGGTTTGTTTCCGCTTTCAATCGGAACAAAAGTCAAATTAAAAATTCATAAACCAATAAAATTTAAAAACAAGAACTTCAAAATAATTTTAAATAAAATAGAAAATAAAATTTTTAGCGCTATTGAAACTTAGGTCAACCTAATAAGTTTAATCTGAAAACTAGTTTTTTTAAATGCTACTGAACTAAAACCAACGTTTCCTCCATAGGCGCTAACAATCGATTTTACCATACTAAGTCCTAGTCCCATTCCACTAGTGCTTGTGGTAAAAGTTGGCTCAAATATTTTTTCTTCTAAACTTTTATCTACACCACACCCATTGTCTACAACATTAAAATAAATCCATTTAGAATCATATTTTAAATTTGCTGATATTACAGGCTTACTTAGACCTTTACAAGCGTTAATCGAATTACTTATTAAGTTATTTACTATTCGAACTAGCTGGGTTTTATCAATTTCACAAAACAGATCAATTTCTTTATAATTAAATTTTATACGATTCTCTTTATAAAGCTCTAGTGCACTTTTTAAAACATTAGTAATGTTAATTTTTTCTGATTTTGCCAATGGCATTGTAGCGAACTCAGAAAATGATGATGCTATTGAACTCATGGTGTCTATTTGTTGCATCAAAGTATTTGTAAAGTCCGAGAAATCGTCTTTAAGATTTAAATTGCCCCTTTCTATTTGTTTTTCAAAATGTTGAATACTTAAACGCATTGGAGTTAAAGGATTTTTAATCTCGTGTGCTACTTGTTTTGCCATTTCTCTCCATGCTGCTTCTCGTTGTGATTTTGCAAGCATTATAGCGCTTTCCTCAAGTTTATCAACCATCTTATTGTACGCAGTAATTATGTTTGTAATTTCTTTACTAGTTTTTTTAGTTAGAATTTTTGAGTTTTTATCTAAAAAATTTGTCTGATTTAGTTTTTCACCAACTTCAATCAATGATCTTGTCACATATGAAGAGACTAAATAAGCTATGATTATAGCAACAATAATTAAAAATGCATAGCCTTGAATTAACCTGGTTCTGAATAAATTGAGTTCAACAGCTATTAAAGAATCATCGTCATAATAAGGCACGTTTAAAATTGCAAATGGAGTTTTGATCCCGTCCAAAAATATATATGAATATGAAGACCTAATTCTTTCACCTTTATTATTTTGGATATCTATGAAAGTAATTGTTGGTGAGTTTTCTAAAGATTCTATAATGTCATTGGGTATTTTAAGCCTAGAAAATTTGATGTCACTTAATGGTGTCAATAAATTTCCTTCTAGATCATACAAATAGAAATCAATATTTAAAATATCAGATGCAGGTCTTAAATATTCTTGAATATTTTCGTAAAAGTTTTCATTAAATAATTGCTTGTTTGAATTCTTAAAAACATAATTCAGCGCTTTTTTTAATTGATTTTCTTTTCTCTCTAACCGCATTTGATGGTAATTTTTTGATTGCTCATTATATTGAAATATTGACACAGTTGCGATTAGAACAGAGGATAACACGACTAGAAAAATAAGTGAAATAAAAATTTGAGAACGAAGAGATAAGGTCTTCATGTTATTTGTTTATTTTCTGGAGTTTTTATAAATCTTTATGCCGGCAATTAATAATATGGATAATAAAATTATGCCAACGAATCCAAATACCCAGCTAAAACTGTTTTTTAACGTAGCTAAAAAAACTATTGAGAAAAGAATCAATGTCGCTCCTTCGTTCCAATAACGAAAAAAATTAGCAGAATACTTAATTCTATCATTCATGATATCTATATAAATCAAATTGGTTTTTACGTGGTATAATACAAGTAAAAAAACAAAAAATAACTTTAAAATCATCCATGTTTGGGTAATTAAAGCGGGCATGAGGATTAATAACCATAGACCAAAAATTAAAGTCAAAATTGCTGATGGTACTGTAATAATTTTCCATAGCCTGTTCATCATAATTTTTAGTTGGGGCATAAGAACTTTAGATTCATTTTTCGAAAGCATAGATGCCTCAACAAAATACATCATTAGTCTCGGGACATAAAATAATCCCGCAAAATATGTTACTATAAAAATCAAATGCAAGGCCTTTATATAATTATAAAACTCTATCATATATGTTAATTTTTGGGGGTTTTATGCCAATACTCAATCCAATTTACTAATGTATTTACCCAATCTTCCCTAACATTTAAACATGGGATTACATGAAGTTCGTTTCCTCCATTTTTTTTAAAATCTTCTTTAGCTTCCATACCTATTTCTTCAAGTGTTTCTAAGCAATCTGAAACAAAAGCAGGTGTTACAACAGCAAGATTTTTTGTTCCATTTTTTGCAAATGATTCTATTGTTTTGTCAGTGTAAGGTCTCAACCATTTGTCTAATGGAAGTCTTGATTGAAAAGTTGTTGTATAGTTTTCTGGCTTTAAGTTCATAAGTTTTGCCACATTTTTAGTGGTTTCATAGCATTGATGTCTATAACAAAACTGATGAGCTTTTGAACTAGAAGAACAACATTTTTCATCTATTTTACAGTGTGATGATGTTATGTCTGATTTTCTTATGTGTCTCTCTGGAATTCCATGATATGAAAAAATAATATGTTCCCACTTTTTTCCATCTAAGAACTCTGTAATTGAATTTGTTAGTGCCTTAATATAGTCTACATTATTATAAAATGGTTGCAACGTTGTAAACTTCATGTGAGAAAAGCTTTCTTTTCTTATTTTTTCGGCTAGTACATTTATAGTTTCAGTAGTTGCCATTGCAAATTGTGGATAAAGCGGAACGATGAAAATCTCATTTATACCCTTTTCATTTAGTTCTTTAAGCCCCTCAAATATTGATGGATTTCCATAACGCATGGAAAGTGAAATTGGAATAGAGGAGTTTTCTTCAATAATTGAACGTAGTTTCTTAGACAAAACAATTAAAGGAGAGCCTTCCTTCAACCATATTTTTTTGTATGCTTTTGCCGATCGCCTTGGGCGTGTTTTTAATATAATCCCTTTAACTAAAATTGTTCTAAGCCATTTTGGAAAATCAATAACTCGCTCATCCATCAAAAATTCCTCTAAATAAGGCTTTAAATCCTTGGGCGTTGGACTTTTTGGAGAACCTAAATTAACTAATAAAACACCTTTCATAGCATAAATATATTAAGTAACAGACAATAAATATTTTTTTGGTGTTGTTCCTATTTTCTTTTTGAAAGCTTCTATAAAATGACTTGAATTGCTGTAGCCAAGTTTTAAAGCAACCTCATTAACATTGTATGAACCCGTACCTAGAAGTTTTCTTGCATAATCCATTTTGTTTGTCATCACAAACTGATAAACAGTAGAGCCATATAATTTTTTAAATCCTTCTTTTAATTTTTTTACACTAATTCCAACTTCGTTAGCAAGCTGAAATAAAGTCGGTGGGTGAGAAATATTTGAGAGCAATATTTGCTTTGCGTTACGGATTCTTCGTACATTTTCCTCATCCACTAAAAATGGGCATTCGGACAAGTTACTTGCCTCAGATGGACTAAAATATAAACTTAGGAGCTCATAAGCTTTCCCTTTTAAATAAAGCATGCTGAGCGATGAATCTTTTTGGTGCTTCAAAATTTGACTTAAAACTACAGCCATTGACGCAGTGATTACATTTTCTTTGTAATATTTCTTATCAATATTTTCATCAGATAAAAAACTGATTTGTTCGGCCTCTTGAGAAATTAAACTATGTAATTTTTTTATAGAAATTAAAATTGTAATTATTTGAGTATCTGGAGCAACGACAATTTCCATTGGTAATTCTCGTTGAGGATTGTATAGCAATAACACATTCTCCTCAGAATTTGCCAGACTGTATGACCCATTATTAAAATATAATACTGATTCGCCTTTGTAACAGAAATGAAATTGAATTAGGTTTGAATCAACGTTCCTGTATATTTTAAGATTTGTTTCTGAAAAATTTTCATAGGTTAGAATGAAAAAACCTTGTTCAATTTCTTGGTTTATAATAGGACTTAATCCGTTGTTTTTTAGAATCATTCTAAATAGGTGTTTATCTTTAATTAAACAATTTATATTCTTATAGTATAAGAAAAATTAGTCTGCAAATATACACGAATAGCCATAGAAAAAGTACTTTTTCCGTTGTTTTTTAATTTTTTAGTAGTTTATTTTTGTGCCATATAATAATATATGCCTGTAAAGGATATTTTTCATTGTGTCGGAGTTAGTTATAAAAAAGCGGATGCAAAACTTAGAGGGAAATTTAATTTAAGTTCCAAAACTGCACTTAAATTATTAAATGACGCGAAAGCTAGTGGTATAAAATCAATCGTTGTAAATTCCACATGTAATAGAACTGAAATTTATTCCGAAATTGAAAATCCAAGTTTTCTAATTGACCTATTTTGTAAGCACACAGAAGGTTCTTTTGAGGAATTTGAAAGAGTTGGAAAGGTCTGGTCTGGTGATTCTGCGGTTAAACATTTATTCAAAGTTGGTACCGGTTTGGATAGTCAAATATTAGGGGATTTTGAAATTATTGCTCAATTAAAAAAGAGTTTTAATTTTTCGAAAGCCAATTCCCTTCTTAGCCCTTTTATGGAAAGAATGTTGAACTATGTGCTTCAAGCAAGTAAAAGAATTAAAAACGAAACCGACCTATCATCGGGAGCAACATCAATATCTTACGTTTCTGTTCGTTACATTTTAGATAACATTGAGGATCTTAATAATAAAAAAATTCTTCTTTTCGGTTTAGGTAAAATTGGACGAAATACATGTGATAATTTGGTAAAACATCTAAAAAATGTAGAAATTACTTTAATCAACAGAACAATTGAAAAAGCTGAAAAATTGGCAAGTAAACATTCTATTGACGTAAAAGATTTTTCTTCTTTAACTTCTGAAATAAGAACATGCGATGTTTTAATAGTTGCCACGGGTGCAGATAAACCTACGATTACAAAATCTTTGATTCACTCTGAAAAACCATTGCTAATACTAGATCTTTCGATTCCAAAAAATGTTAATGTAAATGTTGAAGATTTACCCAATGTTAATTTGATTCACCTTGACGAACTTTCTAAAATGGCAAATAAAACTATGGAATCCAGAATTTTTGAAATTCCAAAAGCGGTTGAAATAATTAATGAAATAATTTATGAATTTGAAAAGTGGATTTTATCCCGAACATATACACCAAATATCCTAGCGCTTAAAAATTATTTATTAGAAATTCAAAAAGAGGAACTTAAACAGTATGTCAAAAAAAACCCTTCTTTAAATTCAAGCCATGCATCTGCTGTTTCTGAAAAAATTATACAAAAATTGACAAATAAACTTGCACTACATTTTAAAGAAAGTAAAAACCCAAGTAAAAGTATTAAAGCATTTCAAACTCTATTCGATTTTTCGTTGAATGAATAATTTCATCCGCATAGGCACACGAAGTAGCGCTCTTGCTGTTTGGCAGGCTAAATATGTTCAAAACATAATACACTCATTAGGAATTAAGAGTGAATTAGTTCTTATCGATTCAAAAATTGATATGGAACTTCCCTTGCACAAACTTGGAACACAAGGAATTTTTACTAAGGAACTAGATAATGCACTAATTAATAAAGATATATCGATTGCAGTTCATAGCATGAAAGACGTACCAACAAATCTTCCTGATGGGATAGTTAATGTATTTATACCAGAAAGAGGCCCTTATCAAGATGTTTTCGTAAAAAAAGATTCTAATAATAATTATAAAAAAAATATAATTGTAGGAACAGGAAGTGTAAGAAGAAAATCACAATGGTTACATAAATATCCCACACATACAACAAAAAACTTGAGAGGTAATGTGCCCACAAGATTAAAAAAACTTGACGATTTAGAAATTGATGGAATAATATTAGCTAAAGCTGGATTAGAAAGACTGAATTTATTTGGTGAAAATTGCGAAGAACTTAATTGGATGTTCCCGGCACCCGCTCAAGGAGCAATAGTTGTAAGCGCGCTTGAGTCCGAAACAAAATTAATCAATGAATTAAAAAAATTAAATCATAATGCAACAAGCTTGTGTGTCAAACATGAAAGAGAGTTTATGAAAAGTTTGGAGGGTGGATGTAATTCGCCAATTGGAGCAATTTCAAAAATAGTTGGTAACAAAATACTTTTTAAGGGCTGTGTGACTGAAAAAGACGGACATATGCAAATCGAAATAGAAAAAGAATTTAATATTGAAACACTTAATGTTGGAATAATAGCTGCAAAAGAAATTATAAAAAAAGGTGCTTTAAAAATAATTAAATGAGTAAAGTAAAAATTCTATCAACAAAAAAACTTTCAAAAAAACATAAAATGAAAATCAAAAGTGAAGGTTTTGACTACAGTGAATATGATGCTATTTCAATTGAAAAAGTAATTTTTGATATTCCAAGGCCATATAAAAACGTTGTTTTTAGCAGTCTAAACGCTGCTAAAATTGTAATAAAAGAAGTCAAATGGTTAAAGAATTCATCTATTTTCTGCGTAGGAAAATCTACAGAAAAGTTGCTTTTAAAAAATGGCATAAAATGCGTAAAATCGGCCAAAAACATGCAAAAATTGCTCATTTTTATTCAAAAATACAGCAAAAATGACGATTTTTTACATTTTTGTGGAAATTTAAGATTACCTATTTTTTCGGAAAAAATGAAAAAATGGAATAAAAAATTTTCAGAATTAATTGTTTACCAAACGAAAATTTTGAAAAGAAAAATTTTATATCAGCCTAATGCTGTATTATTTTTTAGTCCTAGTGCTGTAAAAAGCTATGAGGCCATGAACAAAATGGATGATTTAATTTGTTTTTGTATTGGAAAAACCACTTCAAATTCAATTAAAAAAAAAACAAAAGAAATTGTTTATATCAAAAATCCTTCAATTGAAAACCTTATTATAAAAACCATTAAATTTTTTAAAGAGTGATAAAAAATAAACTTTTACTAGACGCACTAAACGGAGATAACGTTTCGAGGCCTCCTGTATGGATGATGAGACAGGCTGGAAGGTATTTACCTGATTTTATGAAACTAAAAGAAAAATACGATTTTTTTACTCGTTGCAAAACACCAGAACTTGCTGCTAAAATTACTTTAATGCCGATAGAACAAATTGGGACCGATGCTGCAATTCTTTTTTCTGATATCCTTGTAGTACCGCAAGCAATGGGAGTAGATGTAGAAATGAGAAAAGAATTAGGTCCATTTATACCTAAGCCTATCAGAGAGGTGAAACAAATAGAAAAAATTGTCATTCCTGATGTTAATGATAATCTAAGCTATGTTTTTGAAGCAATAAGACTTTCAAAACAAATGATTGACAACCGAGTGCCTCTTATAGGTTTTGCCGGGTCTCCATGGACCGTGCTTTGTTATATGGTTCAAGGCCAAGGTTCAAAAAACTTCGACATTGCTAAGTCTTTTTGTTTTTCACAGCCAAAGGCTGCACACATGTTATTAGAAAAAATCACGACTACAACAATTAAATATTTAAAATCAAAAGTAAAAGCCGGTGTAAATGTTATTCAGCTTTTTGACTCATGGGGAGGGCTGCTCTCAGAGGATGACTACCAAAAATTTTCTTGGCATTACAATCAAAAAATAATTGATTCTTTAAAAAGCAAAACCAAAATAATTTCATTTTCAAAAGGTTGTTGGTTTGCTTTACCGTTAATGGCTAACTCAGGGGTTGATGCTTTAGGTATTGATTGGACGTGTTCAGCAAGAAATGCTAGGTATTTAACTGGTGGAAAAGTAACATTACAAGGTAATTTAGATCCCTCTAGATTAATGTCTACCCCAAAAGAGATAGAAAAATTAACAAAAAAAATGATTGCGGAGTTCGGAGTACAAAAGTATATTGTTAATCTTGGACATGGTATTTTACCAAATGTGCCTGTTGATAATGCCAAAGCGTTTGTTAATGCTGTTAAAAACTATTCAATTTAATAAATGAGAGAAAAATTTAATTCATTTATCAAAAATCTTCAAAAACAAATCACAAACAGACTGTGTGAGTTAGAGAAAAAAAATGATTTTACGACTGAAAAATGGTTTAGAAAAGAAGGTGGCGGAGGAATAACTTGTGTTATTGAAAATGGTTTGGTTTTTGAAAAAGGTGGAGTAAATACTTCTGAAGTGTATGGTAAACTAACTAAATCTGCTAAAAATCAACTTAAGACTAAATTTGAAAATTTTTTTGCATGTGGAATAAGTATAATTATTCATCCAAAAAATCCAATGGCGCCAATATTTCATGCTAACTTGAGATATTTTGAATTATACGATGAGGATAATAATATTGTGGATAAATGGTTTGGTGGAGGTATGGATTTAACCCCATTTTATATTTTTAAAGATGATTGTATTCATTTTCACAGTGTATGCAAAAAAATATGTGATAATTATGATTCAACTTTTTACACAACATTCAAAAAAAAATGTGATGAATATTTTTGGAACCATCATCGCAACGAAGCTCGGGGTGTGGGAGGCTTGTTTTTTGACTATTGCAGAGAAAACTCAACTATGAGCATTGCAGATTGGTATTCATTTGCTGTTGAAATAGGTAATGCCTTGATGGATGCATATATTCCAATTATCGATAAAAGAAAAGATTTAAACTTTAGCCATAAAAACCGAGAGTGGCAAAAAATTAGGCGCGGAAGGTACGTTGAATTTAATTTAGTTCATGACAAGGGCACATTGTTTGGGTTAAGAACAAATGGAAGAATTGAAAGTATATTAATTAGTCTTCCTCCAAAAGTAAAATGGGTTTATAATTACAATCCCAAAAAAAATTCTGAAGAAGAAAAATTAGTTAAATTATTAAAAGAACCTGTAAATTGGATTTAGAATGTATCCCTTAAAAAGAAATAGAAGATTAAGAACAACAGCCGCGTTACGTGAGTTAGTAAGTGAATCTACACTCTCTATCAGTGATTTATTAGCTCCATTATTTTTAATTGAAGGCAGTAATATGAAGGAAAGTGTGGATTCTATGCCAGGAGTATACAGATATAGTGTTGATTTGGCTTTAAAAAAAGCAAAAAAGCTGTATGATATGGGCATACCAGGAATTTTATTATTTGCAAAAATAGACCAAAAACTAAAGGATAATTCTGGAGAATCTGCCTTGAATGAGAATGGTTTAATGCAAAGAGCAATTCGTCAAATAAAAAAAAATATCCCCAATCTAATATTATGTGCAGACTTAGCGCTTGATCCATATTCAATTTATGGTCACGACGGGATTGTTGAAAATGAAAAAATCATTAATGACAGGACCAATAATGTTTTAGCAGAAATTGCTCTAAGTTATGCAAAGAATGGTGCTGACATTATTGCTCCAAGTGATATGATGGACGGCAGAGTTTATTGCATTAGAAAAATTCTTGAAAAAAATAATTTTGTTGATACCGTAATCATGAGTTATTCAGTAAAATTTGCATCTTCATTCTATGGCCCCTTTAGAAATGTTTTGGATTCAAACCCTAGCTTTGGCGATAAAAAAACTTATCAAATGGATTTTAGAAATAAAAAAGAAGGAATTAACGAAGCTCTCCAAGATATTGAGGAGGGGGCTGATATTATAATGGTGAAACCTGGGCTGCCATACTTAGATGTAGTAAACGAACTAGCAAATAAAACAAATGTGCCTATTGCAGTATATCAAGTAAGTGGCGAATATGCAATGATAAAATCTGCTGAAAAAATGGGCTGGATTAATTATAAAAATGTAGTAATGGAGCAATTAATGTCATTCAAAAGAGCTGGTGCCTCTATTATTATTACCTATTTCGCAGAAGAAGCTGTAAAGTTTTTAAAAAGAAATGAATGATCAAAAAAATTGTTTTTTGTCTAATAATTGCAGCACTATTTTGTGTAATCATATATCCAAAAGTTTATCTTTTTGAGTTAGGACTCAAGTCGCTTGAGCTTGGAAGGACTACAGCAGGAATAGAAGATTACAAGCATTTTGATATTAGAGAAATTTCAAAAAGTGAAAACCCAACACCATTGCCAATTCATAGCAATTATAATCTTATTTCAGAAACTAGTAGTTTAAAAAAGCTAAATAATCTCAACAAAACAATTGCTTTTTTGATTATTAAAAACGATTCAATTTTACATGAAAAATACTATGAAGGATTTGGAAAAAATAGCAAAACAAATTCTTTTTCAATGGTTAAAACAATTGTTTCAGCATGCCTTGAAAAAGCAATTGAAGAAGGAAAAATCCAAGGGTATGAACAAAAAGTCATCGATTTCGTTCCCTGGCTTAAAGGGCCTTACGCATCAGAAGTATCAGTGGGCGATCTTGCAAAAATGTCTTCTGGATTAAAATGGAAAGAAGACTATTTTAATCTCTTGACAATTACACCCAGAACTTATATAACAAGAAATATCCAAAGAGTGATGAAGACCATTCCAATTATAAGCCCTCCAGGTGAAAAATTTAATTATCAAAGTGGAAGCACACAATTACTTTCATTGGTTCTCGAATCAGCTGCTGATGAAAATATTTCTGAGCTTGTTTGGAGGTATTTTTTAAATCCTCTTGGTGTGGAATCAGAGTCTAACTGGCGGTTGGATAGTTATAAAAATAATACTGAAAAATCATATTGCTGTTTTAATTCTAGTGCTAGAAATTTCGCAAGATTTGCTTTACTTTTTAAAAACAATGGGGTTTGGAATGGGAAACAAATTATTAGCGATAAATACGTGAAAAAATCTATTTCCGCTCAGTTAAAAAATGGAACAAATTATGGATATGGTTGGTGGATTGGCAAATATCATGAAAAATCATTTTACAGTATGAGAGGTCACAAGGGACAGTATGTTTTTGTTTTTCCAAATGAAGATATAGTCATTGTAAGGTTGGGCAGAGAGGAAACTTCTCAAGACGGAATAGAATACGTTGAAGAAGTTTTTGAAATGTTAAAAAACCTCAACTAAAATGAAATTCTTGCTTCTTTTTTTTTTGATTTTATCAACTCTTAAATTTGGTCTAAAGCTTTTTAAAAAAGAGAATTACATAATTAATGACTCCAGAATACTTCTTTTCATTATGACTCTATCATACATTGGATTAATTCATTTTTTAATTCCTAATATGGAGTTTTTTGAATCAATTGCTGATTCGAACTTGTTTTTTGCTCAATTTCAGCCGCTATTAGAAACGTTCTATTATATATTCATTATTGAAAATTATTATTTATATATAATAATGATAATTACAATTTCTATTGGATGGGTTTTACATAGAAAGAAAAAAGATGGTAAAAAAAAAATATTGCGTCTGTTTATTACAAGTTTTATATGCTTAAATTTAATGCTATTTTCATTGATTTAAAATGTCAAAATTCTCAAAAGTTGGTGTTATTGGAAGTGGAAGTTGGGCAACAGCTCTTGTTAAAATATTTTCAGAAAATGATACAGAGGTTTTATGGTTTGTTAAAAACCCGAGCAACTTAAAATTTATAAAAAGCCAAAATAAAAACCCTAAATACTTAACAAACATTAAACTTGATTTAGATAAAATTAGCGTTTATGACGATATCAATTTTGTTGTAAATAATTGTGAGGTTTTTATATTAGCAATTCCTTCTCAGTATTTGGAGGAATCATTTATAGGGTTAAATATTCCCATTAGTAAGAAAATTATTTTCTCAGGAATAAAAGGAATTGTTCCTGAACATTTTTTAGTAACTGAATATTTAAATAAAAAATATAAAGTACCAATTAATCAATTAGGGGTGATTTCTGGACCATGTCACGCAGAAGAAGTCGCAATTAAAAAGCTGTCTTTTTTAACTTTAGGTTGCAGCGAGCTTAAAATAGCTAAAAAAATAAAAGAAAACTTAACGTGTTCATATATTTCTGTTGAAATTTCCTCAGACCGAATTGGAATAGAACTAACGGGCATCTTAAAAAATATATATTCAATTGCTATTGGAATGGTTAATGGCTTGGGTTATGGTGATAATTTTACAAGTACATTTTTCTCGTTTTGTTATCAAGAAATGAAGAATATTATACATGTAATGAGTGAGAATTGTGGAGATATAAACGAGTCCGTGTACTTAGGGGATTTATTGGTTACATCGTACTCCTCATTTAGCAGAAACCGTAAGTTAGGAATAATGATTGGAGAGGGATTAAGTGTTAGTGCTGCAAAAAATAAAATGACAATGATTGCCGAGGGGTATTATTCTTCTAAATTTTTTAAAAATAAAATTATTTCTGCATCAATCGATGCGCCAATAATTAACTTAGTTTATAATGTTATTCACGAGAAAAAACCATTAAAAATTTATCTACAAAATTATATCAATCAGAAAATTTGAATTGATTTAAAAACCTAACATCATTTTCATAAAACATTCTGATGTCTTCAATTTGATACAACAGCATTGCCAATCTTTCTACTCCAATACCAAAAGCAAAACCAGTAAACTCATCAGGATTAATCCCGCAATTAGATATAACATTTGGGTCAACCATACCACAACCCATAATTTCAAGCCAACCTGTTCCTTTAGTAATTCTGTAATCAGTATCAGAATTTAAACCCCAATAAACATCTACTTCTGCGCTTGGTTCAGTAAAAGGAAAATATGAAGGTCTAAGCCTAATTCTCGCAGTACCAAACATGGATTTAGTAAAATAAGTTAATGTTTGTTTTAGGTCAGCAAATGAAACGTTCTTGTTAATATATAAGCCTTCTATTTGATGAAAAACACAGTGAGACCTAGCGGAAACAGCCTCATTCCTAAAAACTCTTCCTGGTGATAGAATTCTTATTGGTGGTTCATTTGACTGCATGTGTCTTACTTGCACAGAGGATGTATGGGTTCTTAAAACAATATCTGGATTAGTTTCAATGAAAAAGGTATCCTGCATTTCTCTTGCTGGATGATCTTCAGGTAAGTTTAAAGCCGAAAAATTGTGCCAATCGTCTTCGATATCAGGGCCATATGAGAGTTCAAAACCTATCATTTTAAAAATATCTATTACTTTATCTCTTACAATACTTATAGGATGGTGAGCACCGACATTTATAGGCTGTCCTGGTTTCGATAAATCATCCTGAAACATATTTTTTTTATCATTTTTTGATAATGATATTTTAGATTTATCATATTTTTCTTTAATTGCTAATTTGAATTCATTTAATGTTTTTCCGTATTCTTTTTTTTGTTCTTGAGGAATTTTTCGTAATTCAGAAAAAAAGATTATTAAAAGTCCTTTTTTTCCTAAGAATTTTAATCTGAACTTCTCTAACTCTTCTACTGATTGAATAGAAATAGTCTTTAATTCGTTGATATGGTTTTTTATTTTATCAATCATTTAACAAAAATACACAATACATGTAAAGTTTATTTAACAAATAAAATCTATGCTTACATTTGCTTTATGTCAGTAAATTATGTTGATATATTGATTACATGTTTTCTTTTTTATGGCTTCATAAGAGGTCTTTTCAGTGGGTTTTTTGTTGAACTAACTTCATCAGTAGCGATTTTTATCGGAGCATTAGGTTCTTTCTATTTTTCTCCGCTGGTAACAGATGTAATCGAAATATTTTTTAACTGGAAATATTTGAAAATTGTGTCATTTATATTAACATTTATTGCAATAATAATTCTTGTTATATGGGCTGGAAAAATTTTAACAAAACTTGCAAAAATTATTTTACTTGGTTGGATTAACCGAATTCTTGGTGGTTTATTTGGGTTTTTTAAATGGTTAATTATTTGCACCATAATCATTTGGGTGTCAGCTCAAATAAACTCATTTATAAACTTTATTCCACAGGATACTGCTGAGAACTCGATTTTCTTTAATCCCTTGCTAGATCTTGGAAATTCAATTTTTGAAATCATAAACGATAAAAGACTAAAAAATTAATCTATTTACCGAAAATTATTGGGTATAAATTACTTTTTAATACCCAGCCGCTATTTCCGTTAACCAGCTTGACTTTAACCCAGTCCTCAACCTCCTCAACAATTACGACTTTTGTGCCCTCATGAATGGTAAGCAAAACTTCAGATCTTATATTAGGCTCAGATCTAAATGATTCTGAATTAATTGCTACAATAGCATGGATTGAATTTTTTTCAAACTTTTCCTTGTTAATAGCATTTGATAATGTGGCAAGACAAATAATTAAAAAAAATATAGAGTTTAAAAATAAAACTCTTTTTGAAAAAGGTTTCGAGCTTTTTGTAAATAAAAATAATAACAACACAGAAAACCATAATGAAATAATAAATATAAAAGCCCATCCGTCAGTAGAAGTAAAATTAAGAACTCGATTAAAAAAAACCCTTATATCACTTTGAGGCAAAATAGAAAAATTATCAAGCATCATATTTTTTGAATATTGTAAATTATTTAAAATTGACTTGTTTTTTGGATTTAAAAGAAGAGCTTTCTCATAGTTTAAAATACTTAGTGCAATTGAGTTTAATTTATAGTGAGAGTTTGCAAGATTAAAATAAAGTTCAGGTGAGTGTTGACCGATTGAAATAATCGAGTCATAATATTTTATCGCTCTTTCATACTGACCGTCATTATAAGCCTTATTTGCGTAACGAAATAATTCGTCAGGAGATTGACTAACCACATAAAAGCAGTTAAATATTACTATAAATTTTAATAATTTAAACATTTATTCAATTTCTTTATTTAACTCGAGAATAGCTTTAACCGAACTCTTATAATCATTTTCCATGCTAGTTTGTGAGCTAGGGGTATATCTTGCATACTCACAATTTTTCAAAATAGTTATAAATAAATCAATAACCTTTTTGTCTACATTTCTTTTAATTAATCTTTGTTTTATTTTTTCCTTATCTAGTTCGCTGGTTTCAATGTCTAACTTGTGTTTCAAATAATTGCTCAAAGCAATTTCAAGTGATTCATAAAACAGATTTGGTTTATTTATATTTTTTTTTGCTTTCCCCAAAAATGAATTAATTAATTTTTCTGTTTTTATCTGGTTGGAAGTAATTTGATTTGGCTTAAATTTTATAAAAAGAATAAAAAATAAAATCAATACAAATGGAATTATAATTAAAAAATAAAACAAATTACTTTTAAAAAATGTCTTTTCTAAAATTGGTTTAAAAGATGTTTTTTGCTTAATAAATTCAAATGAGCCTATTGTTGTTTGATTGTTTTCATTATTAATATTATTTCCAATAGAGATTTGTTTTCTCTCGTTTTGTGTAGGCCCATTTATTACATCAATAGACATTTCTTTGGTGCTAACATTTTTATATGTCTTTGAAGATGGATCAAAATATGAAAAATTAATAGGTGGTATTGGATATTTTCCTCTGTATTGAGGTATTAAAGTATATGAGTTTTGGATTGAACCACTCATCCCAGATAAGCTTATTTTTACATTATCTGAATATTCTGGATCATATCTTTCAAGAAACTTTGGGGTAACTAGCTCAGGAATTGAAAATAATTTTAAATTTCCTTTTCCTGATATTTTTAATGTTGCCTGCAAAGATTCGGTAGCATTTAATGAACTTTTAGATGTTACTAAATCAAAACTAAATTTACCAACAGCCCCTGAAAAATTAGAAGGCTTCCCTTCGTCAGGAAATGGTTGAACATTAACAACTCTTTGATTAGTACTAATAGTTTTTGAAACTTGTGTATATATTTGATTTCCAAAAAAGTCTCTACGTTTTGTTGGAACATCAACTTGAATGTCAAGAGTTAGTGGTGCTATTTTAAGTTTACCTGCGCGCTGCGGATATAATACAGCTTGCTGCCAAAGCACATAATTATACATTTTTCCTTTATAGACTTCTTTCTCTATCGTTCTTCTTGTTTCAACATTTTGAGACCAGAAGTCTTTAAATTTTGGCACATCTAGCGGATTAACATCTGAGGGCCTAATATTTTCAGCAAAATATAATTTATACATAACCCTTACTGGCTCATTAATATAAACTCTATTCTTTGAAAGTTCAGCTACTAAATGTAAATTTTCAGCTACTACATAATTTGGATCATTTGGATTGGTTGGTAATTTAACTGCATTTTTTACCAATATATTTACTGGGGTAGTCTTGTATATATTATCGTCGAATTCAATTGAGGCTTGTTCTAAAACAATGGGGCCTTTTTTGATTGGAGAAAGAAAATAAGTGTATGTTTTTGAAAAAGTTCTTTTACCATTTACGAATATATTGCTTACCGATTGATTTGGACCCGCTACAACTCTAAATCCTTCAAAAGACGGTGGTGTAAAATTATCGCCGTCTTTATCCATTGTAAATTCCACTCTCAATCTTTCGTTAATTCCTAATTCGTTTTTACTTACATTGGCTTTAAAAGTCACTTGGGCATAAGTAAGATTAAAAAATAAATTTAAAATCAATAAAAATGTAAGGTTTGATTTCATTACCAATCTTTTCTTTTTTTATTTGATGCAGGTTTAATTTTACTTGCTTTGACCTTTTTCTGGACTTTATTTTCCTCCTTGTTCATAGCCTCTAATAAATTTTTAATTTCTTGACTAGATAACTCTGTAGGAGATGCTTTTGATTTTGTTTCTGAGTCTTTAGGATTTTCTTTGGGCCTATCATTATTTTCTTTTGATTCGTCCTTTCCATCTTCCTTGTCAGACTTATTTTTTTTGTCATCATTGTTCTGTTGGTTTTTGTCTTTTTGGTTTTTGTCTTTTTGGTCTTTGTCTTTTTGGTCTTTGTCCTGAGGTTCTTCATTATTTTTGTTTTGCTCATCCTCAAACATTTTCTTTGCTAATGCATAATTATATCTTGACTCATCATCAGCAGGATTATTTCTTAATGCATTTTTGTAGGCTTCTACAGCTGCTTTATAATTTTTATTTTCCATAAACGCATTACCAATATTGTGGTAACTTTTATGCTTATTGGTTTTACTTTTTGAAGCGCTAATAACATCAAAATAGTTAATTATCGCCTCATCCAAGTAGTCCTGTTCCTGCAATACATTAGCAATATTATAATTCGCTGTGTTTTTTTTAACTCCTGTACTTAATGCTCTCCTATAATTCTTCTCAGCGTTTATATTATTAGAGTTGTCGAATTCTGTATTTCCTTTATATATATAATTATCAGCCTTTTTGATGGTGTTTTTTTCTTGAGAAAAAGAGACAATATGTGAAATAATTATTATGTAAATAAATCTACTCATCATTAAAAAGGTTTAATTTTTTTAACCATTCTGTTTTCCTATTTAAAAGAAAAATATCTAGTGTGATAAATGTCAAACCAATTAATAAAAACCATTGAAATTGATCCTTAAACTTTACGTATTGTTTTGATTCAAATTCTTTTTTATCCATTTCCTTAAGAATTTCTATAACTTCTCTAACAGTGTTATCTGTATTTATCCCTTCAATGAAAAAACCATTGGTTTGTTCTGCTATTTGATTCATCTTTTTAAAATTACTCTTCGTTATAACAACTTCTCCATCAAAATTCTTTTTATAGGTAATTTGATTTCCTTTTTTAATTGGAATAACGGTCCCCTTCTCTGTTCCAACAACAATTGAAATAAAAATTATTCCGTTTTTAGCAGCATTTTTAGCTGCTAATAAAGCATCTTCTCCATGATCTTCGCCGTCTGACAATAAACAAACTACTTTATTTGATTGATCTACATCGTCAAAATAATTCATTGCAATGTTAGTAGCAGACGACATGGATGTTCCTTGAGAAGAAATCATATTGGTATCTAATGAAGTCAAAAACATTCTGGCTGCAGCGTAGTCATTTGTGATTGGTAAATGAGGAATGGCTGAAGATGCATATGCAATTATCCCCACCCTATCACTTACAAGTTGATTGATAAGTTCACCTGCAATTCTTTTTGATTTTTCAAGTCTATTTGGTGCTATGTCTTCTGCCAACATACTTTTTGATACATCTATTGCAAATACTAAATCAACCCCCTCTCTCTTAACGGTTTCTGTTTCAGTTCCGATTTGAGGATTAACCAGGCCAAAAATTATAAATACCACGCCAAAACAAAGGAAAGTTTGTTTCAACCAACCTTTAAAAAATGAATTTGAAGGAACAATTTGTTTTAAAATTTTCTGATTAAAAATTGTTTTTAAAATGCTCTTTTTCCAATAATAAAAAATCAAATACCCAATCATCAAAATTGGAATCATTAATAATAAAAATAAATAACGTGTCTCCTCGTATTGTATCATAGTAATGGAGATTTAAAAACGGTAAAGCGTAAGAGCCACTCTGTAAAAATCAGAACAATTGCAATAATTACATATGGTCTAAATAATTCTTCATTTTTCGTATATTTTACTTCATCGATTTCTGTTTTTTCAAGTTTGTCAATCTCATCATAAATTTCTTGTAATTTTTTGTTATCAGTCGCCCTATAATAACTTCCTCCTGTTTCATTTGCAATAGATTTTAATAGTTCTTCATCAATTTCAACTTTACTTAATTGATAAACAAAAGTCCCATCAGCTTTGATTGCTACTGGGGCTGGAGCACTTCCATTGCTGCCAAGACCTATAGTATAAACTTTAATCCCAAGTGATTTTGCAAGACTTGCAGCAGTCATAGGATCTACAAAACCTGAGTTATTTACACCGTCAGTTAGCAATATTATAACCTTTCCATTTGCCTTGCTTTGCCTTAACCTATTAACAGATGTTGCTAACCCCATGCCTATAGCGGTCCCATCATTAATTACCTTATCATAACTAATATTGCTTAAAATATCAACTACCAATGCCTTGTCGGAAGTGATAGGAGTTTTTGTATAGCTTTCCCCTGCATACACAACAAGACCTACTCTATCAGAAAATCGGTTTATTGAAAACTCAGAAGCTACATTAATTAAAGCGGATAATCTATTGGGTTTTAAATCTCTTGCTAACATACTTGATGAAACATCAATTGCCATAACAATATCTATGCCTTTGGTTGTTTTTGTCTTCACAGATGACTGTTGGCTTTGAGGTCTTGCTAAAGCAATTATCAAAAAGATGATTGAACAAACTCTTAAAACGTCTAATAGCGGTTGTATTTTAGCTAAAGTCCCAGTTTTGGTATAAAAAGAAATATCTGAGCTCCTTAAAGATGCGACCTTATAATTTTTTGTGAAAAATAACCAAACTAATACCACTGGAATTATTGTAAAAAGCCAGAAGAATTCAGGATTTGCGAAATTAAACTTTGTCATTTGGCTTTATTTTAAATTTGATGTTTTCAATAATCTTTTCTTTAATTTTAGGCGCATAGATATCATTCAACTCATAAACAAATATTAGTTGTTGAAAACCATTGTTTTCAGTAAAAAAATATATTTCATAATTTTTTCTTTCTACTTTTTCGTTTTCTAACTTAATGTCAAAAGATCCCGAAGCGGTGATCCCTTCAATTCCTTGTGATGTTGAAAAATTATTTTGTTTTTGAAAAATATTTGTAGCTCCCTTTTGTTTTAAAAAATCTATTGATTGATTTATCTTGTCATTTAAATCTATTTCTTTATCATCTTCAGACTTTGTGTGTTCCATCTTCAAATTGATAAAAAATGAGTCAGATAAATCCTGAAAGATAAATTCCTGAAACAATTTATTATCTGTATTTATTCTAGTTAAAACATCAGGGCTTTTTATATTTATTTGAGAAATTCCGTAAAAGCTAGACACCCATTCTTTGTTTTTTAACTTTAATGTTGGGTTGTTTAGAATGAGATCTCGAGTTTCAGTTAGTCCATAACTATAGACCATTGAAGAAAAACCTACGCCAAGTGTTATTAAAATAATTAATAAACAAAAACTTAATGTCTTAATTAAAAATCTTTTTCTAATTAATTTTAAATCCCTGTTGTCTCTTTTTATTATGTCATCTTCAAAATTAGGAAGTGCTTTTTTTGTGTTTTTAAGGAATAGTTCTATTTTAAATCTATCTTTTAATGCATAGTTTTTTTCAGGAAGTGCCCTTGCAAATTTTACTAAGTCTGCATTTGTTAAAACTTCTTTGAGAGAAGAAATTGTTTTTTTCGAAAGCTTTAAAGTCCCTGCATCATTAAGGAGCTCTAATTTTTTTAGGAGCTGATTTGAAGTACTTTCCAATGCGTCAATATTAATTTCATTGTAAAGATATTTTCTAACAATTTCCGTAATTTCTGAATAGTAATGTTTGTATGAATCTTGATTATTTAAGTGCTTGTTTTCAAGATTTTTTAATGCTTTAATAGCAGACTCAAATGGAGGTAAAGAGTTTAACTCACTTGATAAGTTCAAATAGATTTTTCTTAAAAAGTAAATTAAAGTTATAATAGATGATAAAATAAAAAAAGAAATAAGTATTGGCTTCCACCATCCGTGTTTGTTTTTTTTAACGTTCAAAATTGTTTTTATTGGATACAAGGACTGCTCAATTGTATCTACAACCACATCGTTTACTAGAACCTTTACTGAATCAGTATAAAACGGCTTATCGTTAATTACCAATTTTTGTTTTGGTATGTAATATGTACCCGAATCAAATATGATTAAAGAATAGTTCTTAATATATGTCGATGTATTATCATTTAAAACGGTATCAATATCGCTTTGATTAATAATCTCAAAGGGTCTAAAAGAATTTTTTGAAGGAAAATCAATTTTTACATTTGGTTCTGAATTTACAATTAATTTAATTTTAACCTCTTCAGCCAATTTAAATTGAAATGTATCTAAAACAATGGAAGTATCCGTCTGAGCATTTGCTCTGAAAACAATTAAAAAAACAAAAAATAATTTTAAGAGCTTAAGCACGGTTTTTGAAATAGTTAAGTAACGTTTTTACATACTCATCATTGGTAGATAATGCAATTGCTCCTGCACCATTTTTTGAGAAGGTTTTTTTGAAATAATCTGCATTTTTTCTATAGGATAAATTATATGACTCTCTAACTTTTTTTGATGAACTGTTTATCCACAACTTTCGCCCAGTTTCTGCATCGTTTACAAATAACAAACCTGACTTTTGGAGTTCCTTTTCAAATAAGTCAAAAATTCTAACGCCTGTTAAGTCGTGTTTTTTTGAAAGTAACTGAACGGATTTGGAGTAATTTGAATCAATAAAGTCAGAAAGAACAAAAATAATAGCCTTCTTTTTTTGTACTTGACTTAAAAATTCAAGAGCTTTTGAAATATTGGTTTTTAAGCTAGTTGATTCGTGGTTTAATAACTCTCGTATTATTCTTAAAATGTGAATCTTTCCTTTTTTAGGAGCAATAAAAAGTTCTATTTTATTAGAAAATAGAACCAATCCAACCTTGTCATTATTGTTAAGTGCTGAAAATGCTAATGTAGCTGCAATTTCTGTCAAAATCTCATTTTTTAATTTGGTTCTTGTACCAAAATTTGAAGACCCGCTAATGTCTACTAACAACATTAATGTAAGCTCCCTTTCTTCTTCAAAAACCTTTACATATGGCTCTCTGTAACGTGCTGTTACGTTCCAATCAATAGTTCTAACATCATCACCGTATTGGTATTTCCTAACTTCACTAAATGTCATTCCTCTACCCTTGAATGCACTATGATACTCACCTCCAAATATGTTATTGGAAAGTTTGCGAGTTTTTATTTCGATTTTTCGAACTTTTTTAAGAAGCTCTTTGGTGTTCATAATTGATTGTTAAACTCTATGGGACTTCAATTGCATTTACAATTTTTTGGATGATATCTTCTGATGTTATATCCTCTGCTTCTGCTTCATAAGTTGTGCCAATTCTATGCCTTAATACATCAAATATTACAGCGCGCACATCCTCAGGGACAACATATCCTCTTCGGTTAATAAATGCATAACATTTGGAAGCTACTGCAAGATTAATACTGCCCCTTGGAGAAACACCAAAGCTAATTAAAGGATCTAAAGATTGTAAATTATAATTAGACGGAAATCTTGTAGCAAATATCAAGTCTAAAATATATTTTTCAATTTTTTCATCCATATAAACATCTCTAACTTGTTTTTGAGCATTTTTTATTTGTAAAGTTGAGATTACTGACTTAACATTTCCAAATGAATCATTAAGGTTTGCTTGGACTATTTTTTGTTCATCAATTAATTTTGGATAATGGATTATTACTTTTAACATAAAACGGTCAACCTGAGCTTCAGGTAATGGGTAAGTTCCTTCTTGCTCTACTGGGTTTTGGGTGGCCATAACAAGAAATGGGGGTGTAAGTTTAAATGATTTGTCCCCGATTGTTACTTGTTTTTCTTGCATCGCCTCCAACAAAGCGGACTGAACTTTTGCTGGGGCACGATTAATTTCATCTGCTAAAACAAAATTTGCAAAAACTGGTCCCTTCTTTATACTGAAATCATTTTCTTTAGTGTTATAAATCATTGTTCCAATAACATCTGCAGGAAGTAAATCTGGAGTAAATTGAATTCTACTAAAAGTACCTTTAACAGACTTACTTAATGTATTAATTGCCAATGTCTTTGCAAGTCCTGGAACTCCCTCTAATAAAATATGGCCCTGGCCAAGTAAAGCAATTAAAAGCCTTTCTACCATTTTTTTTTGACCAATTATGACCTTATTCATCTCTTGGGTCAGCAAATCAATAAATGCACTTTCCTTTTCTATACGTTCATTTAATGCTTTTATGTCAACATTATCTCCAATCATCTTTATAGTATTAAAATTTGAAGCAATTTGTTTAAAAAAACGATCAGCATCTGTTAATGTTTGGTTAAATAAGTGTAAATATGAGGCCAAGATTTTTGAGGAAGTAAAATTAACACCCTCATTGTCAATGAATATTTAAAATTATTTTGAACCGAATCTATAGTTCAAGTATTCAACAGTGACATTCTTTTTCAGAAAATTAATGTCATTAGATTTTCTTATTTGGGTTGATGAGATTTCTTGAAAATCGACACCTGGAATTATTTTCCAGAAATTTTTATTTGGAACTTTAACACCTTTTCTTGGGTAAACTAAAATTTTAAATTTTTTCAAAAAATCGAAATCTTTCCATAAGTTCAATGATTTTGCAGTGTCTGCTCCAACTAAAATAGAATAATTGATTTTTGGATTGAGGCCAGTTAGATTTTTAATTGTGTCTGAAGTATAATTTGGAAGTGGCATTTCTAATTCAATCTCATTTACTTCCATTTTCGTATGCATTTTTATACATTTTTTTAAAAACGTGAGCCTCTCTCGGATTGGAATTAAATTTTTGGAATCTTTAAATGGGTTTTTTGGACTAATAACAAATTCTATTTTATCTGCCATTTTTTTTTCTAACACCTTTTTTGCTATATGAATATGGCCATTATGGATAGGGTTAAAACTTCCAAAAAATAATGCTACGTTAATCATTGTTTAAAAATTCAAAAACAATGTCATATAATTTTTTTTTTGCCTGGTCCAAGTTTTTATTCATTATTATGTAATCAAACTGAATAGATTTTTGTGATTCTATTTCAGCTTTTTTTAGTCTAACTTTTAAAGAGGATTGGCTTTCTGAACCACGAGATTTTAATCTTTCATTTAATGTCATTTTATTTGGAAAATCTATAAAAATAGAAATTGTTGACTCAGAATATGTTTTTTTTATGTTTAATCCGCCATATACGTCTACATCAAAAAGTATATTTTTTCCTAGTCCCCAAATCCTGTCAATTTCTGATTTTAGTGTTCCGTAAAACACATTAGGGTAAACCTCTTCAATCTCTAAAAACTCATTGTTTTTTACCTTTTTTTTAAAATCATTTAAACTCAAAAAATAATAGTTATTTCCATCGCTCTCACCTTTCCTACACTCCCTTGTGGTTGCTGAAATAGAAAAATTCAAGTTAAGTTTCGAAATACTAATCAAATAATTCGATAACGTTGTTTTGCCGCTTCCTGAAGGACCTGAAATCACAACACACTTGCCAGTTTTTTTCATAAAATATTTGGAACCTGCTCCTTAATTTGTTCTACTAAGTCTTTAATTTGAACTACTAGTTTCTGTAATGAAACGTCATTTGCTTTTGAACCTACTGTATTTATTTCTCTCCCAATTTCCTGTGAAATAAAACCTAATTTTTTTCCCTTAACTATGTCTTTATTATTTAATTCTTGTTTAAAAAAAACAGTATGATGTTTCAATCTATTTATTTCCTCATTAATATCTAACTTTTCAATATAATAAAACACCTCTTGTTCAAGTCTTTCTTTATCAATTTTAATATTTATTTTTTTTAATTTTTCTAGGAGTTTTGATTTTCTTCTTTTTATTCTTAATTGATTCTGCTTTTCAATTTTATTTAATTTTTTTTCAATATTCAAAATTTTATTACGTAGGTCCTTTTCAATTGATTTACCCTCATTAATTCTGTACAAAATAAGTTTATCTATTGATTTATCTAATAGTTTTTTTAACTCTTTAATTTGACTTGAAGTTGTTTTTTTATTTAAGTTTTTTAAAGCGTCAGGCATTCTTAATGTTAAGGGAAAAAGACTTTCATCAGGTGCGGCAGAAATTGATTTTAATTGTTTCATATATTCTGCAACTACGGTTCTATTAATTTTATGAGCTGCAATGTTTGTTGAATCTTCAACAACAAACAATTCAATTTTTCCTCTTTTGAGTTTTTTGAACAATTGTTTTTTTGCATCAAGTTCAAATTGCTGAAAACTAGGTGTAGCTCTAAAGTTTAATTCAAAGTTCTTGCTATTTAAAGATTTAAGCTGAACTCTAAGCTTTCCCCTGGATGTAAAGGCTTCAGCCTCGCCATAACCGGTCATTGAAAATAGCATAAATAGAAATTTTAACAAATGTACAAAACAGAGAAATTGAAACTTACTTAATTGCTTTGCTAAATATTAATTATGTTTAGAAATACAAATAATTAATTGTGTTGAACCAGGCTGACTTATTTAACTAAAACTTTTATGTTAAGTTGATTTTTTTTTGAAATGAGACGAAAAATATATATCCCCTTTGGTTTAATAAAATCTATTGTTTCTTCTTTTATCTCAACCTCATCAATTATTTTTCCAGAAATGTCAAATATTATTAAGGAATGGTACTTGTCTGAAGATTTCACGTTAAAAAAATTTCTTGTAATTGGATTAGGAAATATTTCATTCTGATTAAATGTTAGTTCATTTAAACTCGCTGTTGGATTCCACGGCTCTTGTTGATATTCACCCCAAATATAATCTGCTAAGTCTGGGTGATCGATAAAAGGGTTTCTGTTCTCTTGAGACTGAAAAATAATGTTGTTTCGAAAAATTTCAAAATCATCCACTGGGTCTTGTTTATGCCAAGCAAGTAAAGTAGTTCTAACTCCGTGATAAGGCTCACCGCTTTCAGGAATATCATCAATCATTTCTAAATCAGGTTCACCAGAAATATCCCCCTCATATCTTACATCCATGTAAAAAATAATCCTCGCTACGTCTCCTTTGTCTTCATCTCTTGGTTCAAAAATTCTAAGGCTGCTGTTGTACTTATTGCCCCAGGTATTCTCACATCCAGAATTGCAGTCTTCGTAAGTATAGTTTGAACGTGTTGAATTAACCGACCAATTACAGGCTCTTAAATTATGAACGTCTGTTCCGGTTGGTAGAGACGTGCCAAAATCTCCTCTAGATCTAGGCCAAACATGTTCTCTATTCCAGCCAGAACTTTCTTGTGCACCATTAACTGATTCGCCAGTGTACAACAATATTACATTATCAGAGTTCTGAGGATCAATATCTGACTCTCTTAATATGTTCCAAGTGTCCTTCAAAGAGGAAGAATAGGGGAATGGTATATGATCATCTATGATTTCATGTAGCGCAGATTTAAGTTCTTGGTCAGACCTACCCTCAGCTAATGAATAATAACCATCAGGTACTTGGGATACAACAAGGAAGCTTACAAGAAAAAAGTTTCCAATTAAAAAAAATCTAATGCCAAAAAACAAAACTATTTTTTCAAAAATAAAATGTCATCTACAAAATACCCACCGTCAAGTGATGTATTAGTTCCAGACCCAACATATTTAAAACCAATGTAAATTGTGCCTTCATATGAAGAGACATCAATAAGTCCAGAATCTTGAAAAGCATACCAATTATTAGACATATTTGGTATTTGAACACTTAATTTGTTCCATGTGGCAGCTAAAACGTTTGACCCGTCAAAATCGTTTGAAATAAAAACTTCAAGCGTATTGTTTTGATCATCGTCAAGGTGGTGTTGCGCTAATTTGAAGTTGATAAAGCTGTTAGTAGATCCTCTCAAATCAAAACCTGGGGTAACAAGCCATCCAATATTAACATCCTCAAAAGTCCTGTAAGCACTAAATTCAGTGTATCCATTTCCGTTATAAACCTGTTCTGTCCACAGTTCTGTTCCTTGTTCTGCAAAATTAACCCAACCGGAATAATCAAGATTAGTATTGTCTTGTGAATTATCAAAACCTTCACTTAATACAACTTCAAAATCATCAATATTTAATAAATCACAGTCATCGCCGTTAAGTTCTGCATCTGACGCACTGTTTAGTGATAAAACCAAGTTACTACCGTTATAGGTTTTATTAACAATTCCAGCAACTGTCCCTGTCCCAGATGGTAGTGGTGAATCGCTGTATGAAGCAAAAGAACTTGTTTCTAAAATGAAAGATACTTTTCCAAAGCCTTCACATGCTTCCATTGTTCGCTGGGTATCATATAAATCATATGGGTCGACAAATGGTTTGCCTTTTTCTGAGTCAATAATACTTACATCATTTGCTGATATATATATACCTATGTGAGAGCTATTAATAGCACTAAAATTTACGGGCAAGGGTATAATTTCTTCAGTTATTGGTGATCTAAAAAAATGTTCTTGAACATCCAATTCTCTAATAGCGTCTACTTCATCTCCATCTTCAGCAATTTGACCACCAACAGAAATTACTCCGTTTCCAGACCTCGACTCCCCAATGAATAGCCCTTTTAAGTCAACGTAAACCTCTCGCCCAAAATTAAACATGTTATAAGAGTCTACTTGATCTATCATCAGATGAATTGATGAAGTAGGGTTAGTTGATGAGTCTTGAAGAAATAGTTCCTTATAAAAATTTCCACTAGCGTCAGACGAAACCACGTATCCTTTAATTACTAAGTCAGAAGAAAAAGTATTAACAGAGCCTGAAACAAAATAATCTTTAGCTTGCTTTATACTTATAAGAGACTTATTTCCGTTTTCGATTTCCAATAAAAGTTGAGTAAGCTGTACATTTTCCTCATTACCGAGTTCTGATGGGATTTCAAATAAATCTTTCTGTTGACATCCTAAAAAGGAAATAACTAAAGCTATTGTTAAAATTGTTGTTTTTTTTATAATTGTTTTCATAATTTTTAAAATCTAAAATAAGTATTAAGAAAATAGGTGGTTCCTCTGCCGTACCAATATTTTGGACCAAAGCGTCTTCTTTCTGCCTGAACCTCATCACGAAGTTCACGATAATTAGCATTACGGGATTGTTCAAATCCACCAGTTTTGTATTCTTGACCTAGCAAATTATTGACGCTTAAAAATACTCCCACAAAATTAGAACCAACTCGCCATGATTTACCCAATATCATATTTACAACAAAGTAAGGATCGAACTTCTCTTGTTCCAATAAGCTTCTTGCTAAATCAACGTCATAATCATTGAAAGGCAGACCATCTCTGTCAATTAAAAAATTTTGTGTTCTATTGATAGGGCTTACATCTAAATAAGTGTTTTCAAAGTAATTTGAAGTCATACCAAACCACCAATAATTTTCTCTAAATTCAAATCCGAAAGAGTAAGCGTGTTGAGCTCCCGTAGCAATCTTTAAATTCTTCATTTTTGCTTCACCAAAGTCTAAATATCCAAAGTCATCAGAAGTTAAATAAACATTTGGATTGTTGCCATAAATGTATTCACCAACTGAAGCCGCCCCTTTTAGCTTTAGAGAAGGTAATATTTGGCCCTCGATCCCAACTTCTAAGCCTTGGTATTTTTTACTAATTCCTTGCATTATTTCTTGAACGAAGGAGGAATTATCTCCCCCAATTCCCTCAGCAAAAAAGAAAGATATTTCATTGGCTTCTTCGATTGAGGTTTGAAAAACACTAAAACGTGCATTAAGCATAGGTGACCTATAAAAATAGTTTAAATCCCCTGAGATAATACGCTCATTTTTAAGTTTTAGCCCAGCTTGCTCTCCAACAACAAAGTTCGTTTCTCTTGAATTTGAAAAACTATTTCTCAGGCTAGGGGCACGGTTTAAGTTTGAAACATTGCCTTGCAATACATGCCTTCCAGTTATTTTATATGTTATACCCGCTTTTAAATTTAGGCCACTAAATGAGAGTTTTTTGCTCTTTCCGAATGATCCTGGGTATGCTTCATGAAGATAGATTCCATTTCGTTGATAAGAAGTTGATGAAAAACCCGCACCCAAGTACCCACTAAATTTTGGATAATTAAACCTTGACAAAACAGAAGCTTCACTTGTTGTAGCATCGAACTCATAATTATACCTTATTTTATCACCAATTCTTGAAATTTTATCAGGATTATTTAAATCATATTGGAAACCATCATAGGAGTCTACATTTACATATCCAGAAGAACCAAGCATATCAATTATTTGAGCAAAATTTCTAGAATTAAGAACTCTACGTTGTAATGATGTAAATATTGATATGTTGTCATTAATTTGAGTCCTCAACATAGTGTTTGCACTAACTTGTGTATCGTCACTTCTGTCTTCATATAAAACATATGCAGATGAAAGACCATTAATATTATTATTAATGTTGGCATCATAAATTCTGTTCCAACTCAGTTGACCATTTTTAATAAATTCTTGCTCGCTTCTATAAGCCCCTTCATAATCTGGTCCAGAATCTTGGGTTAAAAAGTAACTTGGTAGTTTTTGATAATAAGCACCACTTGGATTTGCTCCGCCAGGGTAGTCAAGACGGCTGTTCCCTAGCTCTCCAAACTGTACCCCAATATTTGTTTTCAGCGTCATGGATGGCGAAATATCCCATTTATGATTAAACATAACGATAGGCTCAACCAACCTTTTAACTCTTGAATTTCGGACTTCGCCATTTTGAGAACCCCAATATTCGTTGTATTTGATTCCTTTTAAATCGTACACTTCTTGGGTGTTGGGTGAGGATTTTCCTCTTCTATTAGGAGTGGCTATTATTGTGGTATTCAATGCATGATTAGACCATTGCTTTTCAAGGGAAACAAAAAACGATTGAGCATCATAAAATGTTCCGTCTTGAAATCCTGAAGCTCCCCATCTATTACCTATAGCAATCGCTGCAGACCAACCATTCGGAAGAAGGCCAGTCCCATAACTTGCTAGAGCCCTGTAATTATAGCTTCTATTTGAAGAAGAAATAGTCAGTCTGCCGCCCTTAGAATATTCTGAAGCTCTGGTACTTATGTTTGTCGAGCCAAGTATACCACCAATAGTATAATCCGAAGGAACCATTCCTTGAGTAAGTTCTCTATTCCTTAGAACATCATTTAGTCCGCCCCAATTACTCCATTGTGGTCTTCCGTTATACATTTTGTTCATAGGTAAGCCATTAATCATTACGGTTGCATTTTCCGAATCAAGACCTCTTACTCTAAAAAAGGATGAGCTGAACTCATAGGCCGCTGTTCTAAGAAAAACATCTTCAGTTGATTGAAGAAGGCCTGAAATATTATCTAACACATCGTTTTCATCGCTGAATTGGTCGTCGGAAAGATTAATAACACTCAAAAGGCTGTCTTGAAAAGACTCTTCTTGTGATTTTGTCTCAGTTAATACAACCTCCAACTTACTCTCAGGAAAAACTTGTAATACAATCTTTGAATAACCATCAAGGCTGAAACTAATAAGTTGCAATGATTCCAAATAAAATGTAAATTTTCCACTTTTATCTGAAATACCTTTTTCAGAACCTAACTGATCTTCTATCAATACACCTGAGAGTAAATTACCTTTGCTGTCAATTGTAATTCCTTCCACAAAGTTTTGTGAGTAAGAAAGCAGGCTAAAGCAGAATATAATTATTAATAAAAAATTTTTACTGGTCTTGTTTAATTTTTTTAAAAACATATGGTGTAAATTTAAGGCATAAATTATTATTCTTGTTAAATAGTTTTTATGAAAACAAAAAAAATTTTAATTCTTGCAATATTGTTTACTTATCTTGGTTTAGAAAGCCAAAACAAAGACAAGAACATCGAGGTATTAACGGTTGCTTTTTACAATGTTGAAAATCTTTTTGATACAATTAATGATACTACCGTTAGAGATGAGGCCAGCCCAATCATGGAAATGAATGAAAATGTAAGACTCTCCGTTTATGAAAAAAAACTCAAGAATATTTCAACTGTTATTGCAGATATTGGAAGAGATTTAACAAAAAGACCGCCAGTAATTGTTGGATTGTGTGAAGTTGAAAACAGAAAAGTTGTAGAAGATCTTGTTAAAACTGAATTCTTAAAAAATTATAATTATGGTATCATTCATTTTGATTCTCCTGACGAAAGAGGAATTGATGTGTCGCTAATTTATCAACAGTTATTTTTTACTCCAAAAAACTTGAAAAGCTATTCTCTCAAATTATACGATTCTGACGGCGATAGAGACTACACAAGGGACCAGTTGTTAGTAAATGGTGATTTATTGGGAGAAGAAATTAACTTTCTTGTTCACCACTGGCCTTCAAGAAGCGGAGGACAAAAAACTAGCGAACCAAAAAGGATTGAAGCTGCAAAGCTGAATAAAAAGATTATAGACTCATTAATAAATTTAAATTATAATTCAAAAATCATAAATATGGGTGACTTTAACGATGATCCTATAAATAAAAGCATCTCTCAAATATTAGATGTAAAACAAAAGATAATGAGGTCTAATTTTTCAAACTATTTGTATAATACAATGTCTCCGTTTTTTAAAAATGGAATTGGAACCTCAGCATACAGAAACAATTGGAATGTTTTAGACCAAATTCATGTTTCTTCGTCTCTTCTAAACAAAGAAAATAAAGGATGGCTTTTTTGGAAAGCCAATATTTTTAATAAACCGTTTTTAATTAATAAAGAGGGAAGATACAAAGGCTATCCTTTCAGAAGTTTTGCTGGTGGAAAATTTTTGGGAGGATATAGCGATCATTTTCCAGTATATATCTACTTATTTAGAGAGCTGAACTAGTTAAAAATTGCTTTCAATTCAGATGCATCTTCAGGCTTCAATTTTCCAGCTAATATTAAACTTAGCTGTCTCCTTCTAAGTGCACCTTCATAACGTCTTTTTTCCACTTCGGTCTCTGGATATATAGGTGGTATCTTAACTGGCTGGCCGTCTTTATTAACTGCTACAAAAGTATATATTGCTTCATTAACCTTTTCTCTCTTTTTAGTTTTAATATTTTCAATCCACACATCTAAAAAAACCTCCATTGATGTCGTAAATGCTCTTGAAACCTTTGCTTCAACTGTTAAAACACTTCCTAACGGGACTGGTTTTCTAAAATGTACATGGTTTACAGAAGCGGTTGCAACAATCTGCTGTGAATGGCGCTCTGCAGAAATACATGCGGCTCTATCCATTCTAGCTAATAATTCTCCTCCGAACAGATTGTTAATATGATTAGTGTCAGATGGCAGCACCAAATCAGTCATAACGGTTTTTGAAGCGTTCGGTGGTTTTGGTTTCATTTAATTAAAACCCATATATCATTGATTGAGTTTTTTTTGAGTTTTCTCAACTCATTATAGGCTTCTCTTGCACTTACATGAGATGAGATGGAAACTTGAAAAAAACCCTTTTCGGTAATATCTAACTTTCTGGGTGAATTAAAGCCCGATTTTTTTAACGATTTAACAAAATTATCGGCATTGGACTCAATTTGAAAGGAACCTGCTATCAAATAAAACTTCTTAAAAGTAATCTTTATTGGAGGCAATTCCCCAAGATTGTAAATTGATGCAACTGCATTATTTTTTGCAATGGCTCTTAATTTATTTTCTTTTTGAATATAACGGTCATTTTGAACTTCATTATAAAGATATAAAGTGCAAATTGCAAAAAAAGTTATCGCGATAAATGAAGCCGCATATCGAAAAAGCTTTAAAGGTTTGTTTTTGTTTACAGTAAAATAAACAGGCAAGTTTTCAGTTTTCTCTAAATCAGATCGATTTATAGGTTCAGTATTAACTGGCTTCAAAGCATATGAATCAATCAAATAATTAATGTTTGTTTTTGGGTTGAAAAGAATCGCCCCTTCGTCGTTTAAACTTAATTCTCCAATTTTAGATAAGTTTAATTTACTAATCTTTAATTTTTCATTCCAATTTATTACTTGCTTATGTATTTCTATGACTGATTTCTCATAGCTTAAGCCCAACACATTAGAAAGGTGTAGAGCCAAAACTCCATCATTTGACTGTAACTTTTGATTAAAAGATAATGATTTGGTAGGGGGAGAGTATAAATTGTTAGATTCGTTATAAGATGCATCTTTTTTTTCCAATAAAAAAGAACCAAATCCTGGAATTGTGACACAGTCGTTGAAATATAAAAGTTCACCTACATGTTTAGCTAAATCCATATTAACAAATCTACATTTTTTAGTGTAAATTTTAAAAATTAATTAAATCCAAGTTTTTTTCTAAACCTATTTAAAACTTCATCTCCAACTTGAGAAGCTTTTTTGGCGCCTTTAAGCAAAATTGACTCAACTTTGTCAGGGTTTTGATTGAACTCATTATATTTTCTCCTTTCATTTTCAAACTTTATCAAGATTTTATTAAATAAAAGTTTTTTTGCGTCGCCATATCCATATCCACCTGATAAATAATGATTTTTTAAGTCATTAATCTCTTTTTTATTTGAAATTAGACTGTAAAGATGAAAAACTGTGCAATCTTCAGGGTTTTTAGGCTCATTTAATGGTGTGCTGCTTGTAGAAATTGACATGATTTGTTTATATAAGTCGTTTTCATCACAAAATATGTCTATAGTGTTGTTATTAGATTTACTCATTTTTGTTCCGTCAGTTCCTAATATGTAGTTGGTTTGTGAATTTAACAAAGCACTTGGTAACTTAAATACTTCGCCATATTTTGTATGGACTCTGCTAGCAACATCTCTTGCTATCTCAATATGTTGCAATTGATCTTTTCCAACAGGTATAACATCAGCATCATATAATAAAATGTCTGCTGCCATGAGCATTGGGTATGAAAATAGCCCTGCATTAACATCAATAAATCTACTTGACTTGTCTTTAAATGAATGTGCTAGGGAAAGTCTACTAAATGGAAAAAAACAACTTAAATACCACGCTAACTCTGTAACCTGTGGTACATCCGATTGTCTATAAAAACAAACATTGTTTGGATTCAATCCAAATGCCAACCAAGCAGAAGCCGTTGACAATGAATTTTTCTTTAATATTTCAGGATTTTTAATTTGAGTTAGAGAGTGTAAGTCGGCAATAAATAAAAAAGCGTTAGCGTTTTCATGAGATTTTTTAATTGCAGGTAAAATAGCCCCAAGTAAATTACCTAAGTGTGGTACTCCAGTGCTTTGAATTCCAGTTAAAATGCGCTCCATGATATTTTACTTAAATGTAAAAATAATAGATTTTATATATCAATTCTTAAATTTGAAAGAATGCTGAAACTCAAAATTTTTTTTATCGCTCTTTGGAACATTTGGTTTTATTTCTTAGCTGGTTTTGGTGTTGTCCTTTTATTTCCTGTTTTATTAATTGCGGTGTCAAGAGAAAAATGGTACCCTGCTTTATTTTATTTGGCAAAATATTTATGGTCTCCAATTATAACTTATGGAATGGGTTTTATTCCAAAAACTGGAATATCTCCTGATTTTGATTTTGGAAAAAGATATGTTTTTGTCGCTAATCATTTAAGTATGATTGATATAATGCTCGTTCTAATCGCAATACCAAAGCCATTTGTTTTTGTTGGTAAAATAGAACTTAAAAAGTTCCCATTCTTCGCAACAATATATAAAAAGGCTGCTATTTTGGTTAATAGAGACAGCTACAAAAGCAGAAAAGATGTTTACAAACAAGCAAAAAGAAAATTATCATTAGGGTATAATATTATGATTTACCCTGAAGGAACCGTTCCAGAGCCACACGTGTTTTTAGGGCCCTTTAAAAACGGTGCATTTAGTATAGCGATAGAGCATCAAATTCCAATAGTTCCTATAACAATGCCAGATAACAAAAAAAGGTTTCCGTTCCAGTTCGACTATAAATACTGGGTTGGTAAACCTGGAATGGCAAGATGTAATATACACAAACCTGTTCCCACAACAGGACTTACAAAAGAAGAACTGCCTGAACTAAAGAAAAAAATTTATAATATAATGTCAGATGCTTTAAAAGAAGAAGGTTACTGCTAAATATGAGATTATGAAATAAAATTTTTAATTTTTTCTTCTATTTCTTCTGCAAGCTCAGGGTTGTCATCCAAAAGCTTCTTAACAGCGTCTCTTCCTTGTCCTAATTTAGTGTTGTCATAACTAAACCAAGATCCACTTTTAGCAATAATTTCTGATTCTACCCCTTTATCAATTAATTCGCCTATTCTTGAAATTCCGATTCCATACATAATGTCAAATTCAACTGTCTTAAATGGGGGTGCAACCTTATTTTTTACAACCTTAACCCTTGTTTTGTTTCCTGTTACAACACCATTGTTGTCTTTAATCTGAGTTGACCTTCGAATATCAAGCCTAACAGATGCATAAAATTTAAGCGCATTACCTCCAGTAGTTGTCTCAGGATTTCCAAACATAATGCCTATTTTTTCTCTTAACTGATTTATGAAAATTACGGTACAATTTGTCTTACTAATTGAAGATGTGAGTTTTCTTAGAGCCTGTGACATTAATCTGGCATGAAGGCCCATCTTAGAATCACCCATTTCTCCTTCAATTTCACTTTTTGGAGTAAGTGCAGCAACAGAATCAACTACGACAATATCAATTGCTCCAGACCTAATTAAATTGTCTGCAATCTCAAGAGCCTGTTCACCATGGTCTGGCTGTGAAATAATTAAATCATCAATGTCTACACCAAGGTTTTTGGCATAGTATCTGTCAAAAGCATGCTCGGCATCAATAAACGCAGCAATGCCGCCGGCTTTTTGACATTCAGCAATAGCGTGAAGTGTTAAAGTTGTTTTTCCTGAAGATTCTGGGCCATAAATTTCAACTACGCGGCCACGTGGGTATCCACCTACGCCCAGTGCATAGTCAAGGCCTAAGGACCCTGACGATATTACCTCAACATTTTCAACAATGTTGTCCCCCATTTTCATAACTGTGCCTTTACCATAAGCTTTGTCCAACTTATCAAGAGTAAGTTCTAATGCTTTTAGCTTAGCGTCTTTTTCATTGCTCATCATTGAAAAATTAATAGTTTACTAATTTACGATTTTTGTGTGGTAAAATGCTTATAAATCGGGCTCTTTATTTTATACATTTGTAAAGTTTTTTAATTGTATGGCATGAAACTGTACAACCATCTTAGTGCAAAAGAAAATACCTTAATTATTGATAAATCTCAAGATTATCGTATTACCCTTTCTTTTTATAAATATATTTTTATTGGAAACCCTCTGATTTTTAGAAACTACTTGTATGTAAAATTAAATAACTTAGACGTTCTTGGAAGAATATTTGTCGCTAATGAAGGGATAAATGCTCAATTGTCTTGTCCTGAAAAAAACTTGAGTTTATTTAAGTCAGAAATTGAAAAAATAACTTTTTTAAACGGAATCCGCTTAAATTTTGCAATTGAGCATCACAATAAATCATTTTTGAAACTTAAAATCAAGATTAGAAATAAAATTGTTGCTGACGGAATTACTGACAAACTTTTCAATCCAAGCCTAACTGGAAAACATCTAAATGCTATTGACTTTAACAAAATAACTTCTAACAAAGACACTGTAATTGTTGATATGAGAAATCACTATGAAAGCGAAATTGGTAAATTTAAAGGCGCTATTACACCAAACGTAGATACCTTCAGACAATCGCTTCCATTAGTTGAAAAAAAACTATCAAAACTTAAAAAAAGTAAAAATTTTGTAATGTATTGCACTGGTGGGATTCGTTGTGAAAAAGCAAGTGCGTATTTAAAGTTTAAAGGTTTTTCAAGTGTCTATCAACTACAAGGTGGTATAATTGAATATACAAGACAGGTTAAAAAACTAGGAATTGAAAATAGATTTATTGGTAAAAATTTTGTTTTTGATGATAGAAGAAGTGAAGAAATTTCTACTGATATTATTTCCAAGTGTCATCAATGTGGTAGTCCTTGTGATACACATACAAATTGTTTAAATGAAGCATGTCATTTGCTTTTTATACAGTGTGATAAGTGTGCTGAGAAGTTCACGGGCTGCTGTTCGCATAAGTGTGCTGAAATTTCAAGTATGCCCGTTACAAAACAAAAGTTGTTAAGGAGAGGGAAGCACAATAGTAATAAAATCTTTAAAAAGGGTCGTTCTAAACATCTTTTAAAAAACAAATATGATTAGGTGGACGTACATTTTATTGATAAGCGTGTTTTTTTCATGTTCAAAAAATAGTGTAACTTTTTTTGAAAGCATCCCTTTAGATGGATGGGAACAGACGAAATGGGTTGAATTTAAGCTAAATAATACTCTTCCTTCGAAAACATCACGTCTTGAATGGATTATTAGGCACTCCAATGACTATCCCTTCTCTAATATTTTCGTTATAACAAAAATATTTCCCCCAAAAGGAGAACCAATTACAGATACTCTTGAGTATTATTTAGCAGAACCTAGTGGAAAATGGATTGGAAAGGGGTTTTTCTTAAAGGAAATTAATTTAGCCCATCCAAATAAAGTATTTCTTACTTCACCTGGTGTTTATACCTTTAATATTAAGCCTTCAGTTGCTGGTTTTGAAACTAATTATGACAATAGTTTTTTGCCTGGTATTCATAATGTTGGAATAAAACTTACCCACGAAAAAGATGAATAAAAAAAATAATTATAAAAAATATGTTTTTGCTATTTGGGTATCTCTTTTCATGACAATAGCTTCAATTATTGGAGTTTTTGTGTCAGCTTCACTCGGTGTTTTTGGATTAATGCCTGACTTTAGACAACTTGAAAACCCAGACACTAAACTTGCAACACAAATAATTTCATCCGACAATATAGTTATTGGTAAATACTACTTTAATGATAATAGGACCCCTATTGATTTTGAAGAAATTCCAAAGCAAATGGTAGAAGCTTTAATTGCTACTGAAGATGAAAGGTTTTATAATCATTCGGGGATTGACTTTAAGGGTACTGCTAGGGCATTAATTTATTTAGGCAAGAAAGGAGGCGCGAGTACAATTACACAACAGCTTGCAAGACAATTATTTACTGGAGTTAGATCTAGAAACACTTTACAGGCGATAATTCAAAAAGTTAAAGAGTGGGTAATCGCTGTGAGATTAGAGCGTAGATATACAAAAAACGAAATCATAGCTATGTACTTAAATATTTATGACTTTAACTACAATGCAGATGGTCTGAAATCTGCAAGTTCAATATATTTTTCAAAAAACCCTGAAGAATTGGACTTAAATGAATCAGCAATGTTAATTGGCATGCTTAAAAATTCTTCTTTATATAACCCAATTCGTAGACCTGAGCTGGTCAAAAAAAGAAGAAATATTGTATTCCAGCAAATGGAAAGAAACAATTTAATTTCAAATTTTGAGCGTGACTCCTTGTCAAGCTTACCTATTAAACTAGATTTCAATCCTCAGTCGCACAGGGAGGGAATTGCAACATATTTTAGATCACACCTTCAAAAATATGTTTCGAACTGGATAAAGAAAAATCCAAAAGAGGATGGGTCTTCATACAATCTGTATTTAGACGGTCTAAGAGTTTACACAACTATAGACTCACGACTGCAAAACTATGCAGAGCAGGCTGTCACATCACACATGAAAAATCTTCAAAGAGAATTTTTTAATCAAAATCAAATCGAACAAAACCCAACAGCACCTTTTCTTGACATTACTGATGCTGAAATCGAAAAAATTATTGATTTAGCAATGAGGCGATCGGAAAGATGGAGAAAAATGAAAAAAAGAGGAATTGATGAAGACTCTATCTACACAAGCTTTAATAGGCCTGCACAAATGGAGGTTTTTAGCTGGAATGGAGATATTGATACTTTAATGACACCCAAAGACTCTATATATTATTATAAGCACTTTTTAAGATCTGGAATGATGTCTGTGGAGCCCCAAACTGGGCACGTAAAAGCTTGGGTTGGTGGAATTAATTATCGTCATTTTCAGTTTGACCATGTTAAACAAGGAAAAAGACAAATTGGCTCTACATTTAAACCTTTTGTTTACGCTACTGCAATCGATCAATTAAAAGTTTCTCCGTGTGATTCATTACCTGACGGTTATTATTGTGTTGAGCCTGGAAAATTTGGAGGACAAGATCCTTGGTGTCCAAAAAATTCTGGTGACAGATATATTGGTAAAAGAACTCTAAAAAACGCTCTGGCTAACTCTGTTAATACCATAAGCGCCAGGTTAATTGACAGAGTTGGTCCTAGGCCTGTTGCAAACTTAGCAAAGGATTTAGGGGTGAGTTCCCAGATACCTAACGTACCTGCAATTGCATTGGGCTCTCCTGATTTAAGTGTTTATGAGATGGTTGGGGCATATTCGTCATTTGCAAATAAGGGCATCTATGTAAAACCAGAAATAATAACTCGAATTGAAGATAAAAACGGAACAACAATTTTTCAGCCAACACCAACAACAAAAGATGTGATAAGTGAAGAATCTGCATACGTAACACTAAAACTTTTGGAAGGGGTTACAGAGGCTGGTTCCGGAATTAGACTTAGGCACCGAGGAGCAGACGAATATAATAGAATATTTAAGGACGTTGTTACTGGATACCCATATGAGTTTACAAACCCAATTGCTGGAAAAACCGGAACAACGCAGAACCAGAGCGATGGGTGGTTCATAGGGATGGTTCCAAATCTTGTCACTGGAGTCTGGGTTGGAGGTGAAGACAGATCCGTTCATTTTGAATCAATTGCATTCGGACAAGGAGCAACGATGGCTTTGCCGATTTGGGGCTCCTACATGAAACAAATTTATGCAGATAGCACAATTTCTGTTTCAAGTGGTCCGTTTGAAGCACCCATTGATGTTTCCATTCCAATTGACTGCGATTCTTTAAGCATTGAACTAAAGAAAAAATCGTTTTTCGAAAAGGATGGACTTAATGAATTAGGCTTGTAAATCAGCCTTCCGAATCAAATATGTTATTTAAAACCATTGCAAGCCTTTTACCGGCAATCTTAAGTTGATAGGATACTTTATGAAAATATTTGTAGTGATATTCATAGCCTAGCTTTGAATTTGGTTTTGTGTTTGCATAGATGTCTTTTGCGATTTTTTGTGACTCTGACATCCATGAATAAATGTCACCATCGTCAAAAAAAGTCTCTTGATAATTATGGTTTATTATTAAGTTTTCGGCCAACTCCGAGTAACTCATTTTAAAAAATTCAATTAACCCTGTGTCCCATAAAGCATGCAGGTTTGTTAATTCGTCAAACCAGTGCAATTTAATATCATTCCCGCCTCTATCTTCTTTTTTTCCTACATGTAACGGTTGGTGTAAATCTCCAATAAAATGAACGAGTAATTTTAAATAGAAAGATTTTTCTGATTTTAAGGAGTTATTATCTCTTAATACTTCTATACATTTATTAATTGCGTAAAAAATATCTCCATTTGGATTTTTTTTTGAATCAAAGTAGCTCTCGTCCAGATTCAAATTAACGTAATGCCAACTATCTAAGTGTCTAAAGTTTTTATCAGATTTAATTTCATCTGCATATGTTGATACATATGCTAGAGACAACCCATCTAGTAAATAATTAATTTTTTGTTTTGTTTTTTCAGAAATATATTGCTCTGCAATTTGACCTATAACTCTATGTCCTGTTTTACCCCAATCATTTGCATATGACATAAATCCATAAAAAATAAATACCCATTTAAGTTTTGAATAATTCATTTTACAAAATACCTCTAACTGTTGTGATTGTAAATTCATCGCTAAAAAGATCAAAGCCAAGAGTAAACTGATGAAAACCAGAATTGTTAATTTTTATATCATTTAGGGCAAAAGTATAGGTATATGAAAAAGTCCATTTCTTTGATGAAAAGCCAGTAATCGCCGATAATTGATTGAAGGACTGTGAATACTGAGTGTCTTGGTTGTAGGCTAAAGTTTGTGTGAGTCCATTTCTATAGGAAAATCCACCCCATATTTGTGCAACTCGAAGACTGTGGTGTGTTTTCAAGTTTAAATCAATGTTCGGTCTCTCTGCAAACTCCACAACATCTAGCATTAATGACGGTTCTAAGGCCCATTTGTTATTAACTTCAAAAAAGTTGCCTAAAGACGCAAATATTCTTCTAGGTTTTGCTAAAATGACCTCGTCTGAAATATCCTTTCCTTTAAAAAGCAAGTTTTGAATTGTTAGGTGTGCGTATAAGTTTAATAAATTGTAAGTGATTCCTAAATCAACATATCCTCCAAAACTTTTTTGGAAATCTCCTGAAACCAATGGGTCTCCAGAACTTAAATCGAAGGATGTTTGGTCATGCTTGTAATTAGACGCGCCAACTGTTAAGCCGAATGATAGCTGATTAACCTCTGCATTGCTTCGAAAAAAATTAATATG
>MDTB01009854.1_pt1 | contig 49414 bp, 50 predicted proteins | sample 811161 | NCBI WGS metagenome assembly MDTB01 (sample SAMN05326650, study PRJNA326480) | marine metagenome | isolation source: seawater | place: Mediterranean Sea | collected 2009
CACGTTGATAGGCTGGATGTGGAAGCGCAGTAATGCGTGTAGCTGACCAGTACTAATAGCTCAATTGGCTTGATTTATGCACTGAAAAAAATTTTTGTAAGTATTTTTATTGATAAAAAATTAATGACAAATCCTTTATTCATCTTAATATTTTAATGTTCTTAATTTGATTAAATTTAATTTGATTAGACCTTCAATTATTCCAGAAAACACAAAAGTTGAAATTAAACTATAAGTGAAAAAAGGTATTGCTAGAGTATAACACATTATTAAACCACTTAATGTGTATTCATATGATCCCATGGACCAAACACCAAAATTAGTCATAATAAAGAAAATTAATGCACCTATAAGTGCCCCTAAAACTCTAATATATATGTTTGATAAAAAAAACTTTGAACAAAATCCTATTAAAATCACACTTCCCCATGTAAAAAGTGTTAAGGAATGAAAACCAATAAAAATATCTGTTATGAGAAAACTTCCTACTAATGCTGGCAGATATCTAATTCCTAATAGTGCTGGCACATAAAAACTTAAAGCTAATAAACTTGTAAAGTTTGGCGGATGAGGAATAAGCCTACTAGCAGCCAAAGCAATAAAAATTCCAATAGAGATTTTTAAATATTCCATTTCACTATTTTAATTAATTAGATAATTATACTCATTTTATATCAATATTAAGACTTATAATCCACTACACAAATGAAGAATTAATAAGCTCTTCTTAAACCAAAATTTACCATTCTCCCATCTTGAGAGTAAGTTGCTGGTTTTTCATATCTTTCATTTAATAAATTGGTAATATTTAAAGATAAAATATTACCAAACCAATTTTTCCTTATTGTTAAATCTACCAGATCTACACTTTTTACAAATGCATTTGTTGATCCTGTCCAGTCAATATGTTCACCTATAAATCTATGACTTAGGTTTAAATCAAATGGACCGTAATCAGTAAGATTTAATTTTTTTGAATAATCTATTCCATAAGATAAATCTGGTCTTCTTGAATTTGGACCACCTGTAGCAGTTCTACTTTTTGCAAAGTGAGAAATAAAACTAAGTTTTTGATTTTTACCTAAAAAAGTTAATTCACTCTCTAGCCCTTCTTGAGTAGTATCTGGAATCTTGTTTTCATATCCACTCCAGTCCGATTTAATTTTAATTCTATCCTTCATTCTAGTTCTATAAGCGGTCGAACCAAATTTTATATTTTCTGAAAAACTATACTCACCAATAATTTCGTTAGTTTCACTAGTTTCTGGTTTAATATTTCTTATGCCATTATTACCATAAAATTCATACAGACTTGCATTTTTTAAACCAGTTGAGTGATTTGCTCCTAATTTAAGTTGGCCTAAAATTTGTGTAAAATTTATTTTGTAAGTTCTATTACCACCAGTTTCTTTATGATCATCATTTCTACCATGAAATGATAAAATTTGATTTTCATTAAATTTATATCCTGCGTTTGCAAAAATACCAAGATTACTTAGATGTCCTCCCATATGTGATGCAAATGTTTTAGTAAGGTAATGACCCCAATCATATTTATATTCACTACCAAAACCATATGAAATTTTATTGTCAAAAACCACTTCTCTTTCTGCCTTAACAACCAAAGACTCACTATAGTACTTATCTTTTCTACCTTGAACATAATATTTTCTGTCATAATTGTGATAATGAAACATAATATTATCTAGTGAATTGTTAGTTTTTCTTTCAACACCAGTTTGCAGAGCGTACATTTTATTGTCAGCAAAAACTGAATCTTCTTTTGTAGCTGATGAATCATAATCAGATTTAGTATCTCGATAGTAAAAAGTTGATTTCAACTTTAGATTATCATTTAACCATTTGTTTCCATTTAAATTAACTTGATAATTTTTTGTTCCATCTGACTCATTACCTTTTGCTTTAGCACTATCTGTTTTACTCTGATTTGCTGTTCCCTTGAAGTTTAAGTGCCATCCATTATCAGTAATTTTTGTTGTATTGTAATTTACAGAATTATTATTCTGACTAAAACCACTCACAGAAAAACTATTTGTATAATCAACATCAGTCACAAAATTTATTGCACCACCAATAGCATCTGGACCAAAATGTGCACCATTTGATCCTTTGTAAACTTCAATTTGTTGAACAGTCTGAACAAAATCTTGTCCAAAATCATGAAGTCCATTAGTTGTCGATTGATCATTAATTGCAATACCATTCAACATCACAAGTGTATGATTGGACTCTGAACCTCTCATAAAAATAGCTGCTTGTTGTCCTTTTTGACCTGACTGATAATAATCTAAACCTGAAACTTTCTTTAATAAATCTACAGCAGTTGTAGCACCAGACTCAACTATTTGTTGCTTAGTAAAAATAGTCTTATTTATCCCATTATAATTATATTTTGAAGTGTTAGGTGTTTTTGTAATTGTTGTACAAGGCACACCTTTACTGTTGTTCCATTTACAGTTTTCTAAAGCAGATACTTTTGAAACTAAAATTGAAAATATTAATATTAAAAATAACCTTAACATCATCGCTCTCCATCAATTATTAGGTTTCATAAAATTATGAAACCAGTTTATATAATGCCGATGCTAATAGTTATTAGTAGAATTAGACTTTTCCTGGCCATCATTCAACAGCGGTCTTTACTGGGTGGCGCTCCGACTTTACGGTTGCAGGAACAGCTTGTGAATTTCATACAGATTTCCCACCATGCATTTCAGTATAGTTAATTACTATATAATTTATAATATAATTCAATATTTTTATGAAAAAAAAGCCTTAACAAAGGATTGCTTATTGTGTTTTTATAATAATAATATAAGTAAATATAAAATTATGAGCATGGACCAATCAAATTTTGAATCTTTACACAACGACAAGTTTCATACTAAGGGAGAGAGTTCTTTTTTTGGTTTAAAAAAGGGCAAAAAAAATATTTTATTAATTAGTCCGCAATCTGAATATACAGCAGCAGACAGATCATTTATGGCACCGGCTCTTGGTGTAATTCGTTTAGCTGGCTACATGAATGAAAAAGGCCACTATGCAGAAAGTTTTGAGCCAAACCTTCCAATGTTAAACAATGAAGGTCCATTTTTAGATGATGTTTTAAAAAATAAAAAATGGGATATAATTGGTTTTTCAATTCTAGAGGAAACATTCATTCAAGATATAAAAAATATGCAACTAGCAAAAAAAAAATGTCCTAATGCCTTGATCGTTGCTGGCGGAATAGAAGCCCAATTTAACTATCAAAATGTATTAGATAAGACCCCATGTAAAATTGTTTTTATCTCAGAAGGTGAAAAAAGCCTTTTAGCTTTAGCTAATGACAGGCCATTTAATGAAATTCCAGGAATAGTCTACAAGAATAGTTCAGTACCACTTGATCAGGAAACATTTAATTTGGCTACATCTTCTATTGAATGGGAAAAATTGCCTTATGAAAAATATTGGGATTATTATCTTAAAAAATATGGTGATAAAGCAACAGAGGATAACTTAAATGAGATTCATACGGCCAGGATATTTTCAAGAAACAGATGTCCAATTGGATGCAAGTTTTGTAGTTCTACTAATCAAATTACTTGGGGATCTGGACAAAAAGTTCCAGTAATAAGTGCAACAGAAGATACTTTAATTCATAATATTAAGAGAATTGTTGACTCGCATCCTAGAGTTAGAACAATTTATCTTACAGATGATGATTTTTGTATCAACAAAAGATCTGTAATTAATTTTTGTCAAAAAATTTTTGAAGAAAAAAAGGCAAATACAATTCCAAAAAAACTGACTTTCATGGCATTTTGTAGAGCTAGTGATGCAAATGAGGAAATGTTTGAATGGATGTCTAAAGCTGGATTTAGAAGATTAAATATTGGGATTGAGAGTTTCTCAAATAAAGTTTTAAAAGAGATGAACAAAAGATGTACGACAGAAGAAAATCATTTTTCTTTAAAGATTGCAAAAAAAGTAGGAATAAGAGCTTTCCTTAATATAATTGCTACTACTCCAGATAGTACCTTAGAAGATGTTGAAAAAACTATAGAAGGTGCATTAAAATATGTTGTAGATCCATTTTATCATGTTGGTCTAGTTATGGGCATTAAACCTTTAAAAGGAACAGATTATTTTGAAACTTATTCAGATTTTAAAACAAGGGTGGAAAAAATTGAAAATACAAATTTCCATTTAAAACATCACGATTTAATTTATTCCTTTGACCAAAGAGTAAAAACCCTCCAACTGAGATATTGGAATGAGATAGATGATTTTATAGACACCGAAAGAAAAAAAAAGGATATAAGACATGGTAATGCACAAAATCTTTCACTTTTAAAATTAACATTCTTGAAAAAATTAATGGATCAAATAAAAACAAAGAAAATGGTCCCTTTAGATACTCAATTAGATACAAGTAAGCCAGACCCGTTTAACGAACGTCAAACAGTTGACATAAATGGCTGACATCTTAAACGTAAGTAGGATGTATTCAGTTTAATGCCTGAAAAATTTAGTAAAAATATTAAATTTTTTTTTATTTTTATTTTTTAATTTTATATTTTTTTTCTAGTAATAAAATTTTATCAATTATTTTGTTAATTTGATTTTTAGTAAAATTTTCATTGATGAATAAATTAAATGTTTTTTTGCTATATCTAAAAGCATTCTCAGCATTAAAATCTTTTGAAAAATATTTTTTAGCCCATTTCCATTTAGATATAATACAATTATATTCTTCTAATAATCCTACACCTAAGTTTTTAAGATCTTTTGCAAATTTTAGTTTAGAAACTTTTAAAGAATTCTCGTTTACTTCTATCGGGAAAAAAAAAGGAGAAAATCCATTATCAAAATAACTCGGTTTACAAATCTCACATTTAGCCATTTTTTTTATCAAATACTTTATTATCTTTTTTCTTAGATAATTTGTTCTATTTAATCTTTTTAATGAAGACAATGTTATTGCAGAGCTAAATTCATTAGTATTATGATTTAAGGCTGGGTAAATACATTTGCTAGGATCATTTTGATTTATTTTTTTCCAAGGTTGTTTTCCCCTATCTGCACACGATTGAATATTTTTAAATATACTTATATTTTTTGTAAAAACTATTCCACCACTTCCTGCAGAGGCTATATTTTTTCTGTACATAGTTGAAAAAAAAGATACATCTCCAAATTCACCTACTTTTCTATTAATACAAGTTGTACATCTTTTTTTACATTGATAACATTCAGCTCCAGCTGCTTGACTACAATCCTCGATTAATAAAATTTTTTTTTGTTTAAGATATTTAGAGATTTTGCCTATTTCAGAGGACATTCCTCCAATATGTGCAAGCAAAACAGCTTTAGTTTTTTTTGTGATTTTTTTTTTAATTTGGTCCAGATTAGAATTGTAGCTATTAATTTTTGAATCTAACAATATTGGTTTTAAATTTAGAAAAAAAACTGAATTAATAGGCCCACTATCGTTTACTGGTGAGATCAAAATCTCAGAATTTTTTTTTAACATAAGAGATTGTATTGCAACAAAAGCTGCTGATGTTCCTGATGATACGGGCAGAGAATACCCTCCATGCATATATCTCGAAAATTCTTTGGATAGTTTCTTTTCAAAATGACCTTGATATGGTGGATCAATTTTTTTTGATTTATAATAATATATTACTTTTTTTAAGTAATTAATTTCATTCCTTCCAAAAGCATTTCTATTAGGATAAAGTTTTTTTTCCATATTTAATTATTTCTTCAATTCTTGTATTCCATTTTTTTTTAAATTTTGCAATTAATTTTTCACTCTCAACTCTTGAGTGGTACCTATTGATTTTAATAAACTTGTTTTGCCTATATCCTATGATTTTATTATTAAAAATTTTTTTATAATTAGAAAAAAAAAATTTTTGTAGTTGAATTAGTAAATAATCGTGTGTTGTTTTAAGAGTTTTGATCTTTAACTTTCTAAAACTTACTTTTTTTTGCAATAAAATTTTTCCAGTATCAAAATTATTATCTAGTTCATGAATAGTTATTCCAGAAGGAAACCTTTCATAAAAACTCCATAAATTAGGCATTAGGCCTCTTCCATAAGGCAGGTAAGAAATATGTAAATTTATTTTGATCTTTACTGATTTTAAAATGTTTTTTTTTACTAAAAAAGGATACCCAGAAGTTATTAAAATATCTATTTTTTTTTGAATGATGTATTTCTTGTCTATTCTTTTATTTGTGATTAAAATTTTATAATTTTTTTTTAATTCATTTAAAATTTTTTTATTTCTCCATAATGGGCCAAGAATTAAAATTTTTTTCACTTTAGTCAATTATTTTAAGTTATACAAATGTCCATTTTTTATCTAAAAAATATTTTTTTTCAAAACTTGATAAATTAGTTTTTTTTTGTGTAAAAAAAGGTTCGTTAAAAATTAAAAAATCTTCAATCTTTTCAATATCATTTTTCTTTGTAAATTTTTTTTCCTCAAAAACAAAGTGAAGTTCTTTTTTATATTTTAGAGCAAGTTTATAAATATAAATTCTATCTTTTTTAATTTTTGGTAATGAAAAAATTGAAAGTAAGGATATTCCTTTTAAGCCTTTTTCCTCTAGGAGCGACCTGAGAATAATATTATTTTTTCCATAAGTATTTTCATTTGTGGACAAAAAAAATTGGCCTTTTAAATTATTAACAATATAATTTCTATTTATTTGATTCTGTGCATAAGAAGGAAAAATTACACCATTAATTGGTCTAAGATTTATATAACCTGCATAAATTTTCATAGTTATAAATTAGAATTATATTTTTTTTTGTTAACTGCGTTTATGAAATTAAAACCTATCTTAGTTAGTGGTTTAATTATTAGTGGTTTAAAAAAATGAGGAATATTTCTATGAGTTTTACTAAATACATCATAGGGTGTCAGAAGGTTTTTAAATCTACAATTTAGTGAAATTCTAGTTTCCTTAGTTTTATTAACAACATTCCCATGAAGTAAAATAGGAGTAAAAATTAAAACTTCACCAAACTTGATTTCTAAAAATTTAAATTTTCTTTTGTATTTGTTAAAAATTTTTATTACCGTTTTATTTTTTGATTTTGTAACTTCTTTATTAATTTTTGGATTTTCTTTTGGAGATGTAATAAACATTGAGTGAGTAGATTTCTTTACATTCGTTAGGGGTATCCATACAACTACTTCAAAAGGACTTTCGCCCGCATAAATATCTGAATGCATAGGAAGCATTGATTTTTCATCATTAGGTATTTGAATGGAAATATTAATTTTTTTTTGCATTGCAATTTCATTCCCAACTAATCCATCAAGCATTTCAGCAGCAGACTTATAATAAGATTTGTAAAATTTGTTATCTGCATTTATACCATTTACTACAGAGAGTCTGATTTCATTGAGTTTCTTTTTATTAATATATTTATGTAAACTTTGAAATAAAATTGTTTTATTAGATTTATTTATTTTATCTAAGTTTTTATTTTTTTTTGAAATTAAATTAAAAACTTTATTTTGTAAGTAATTAACAGATTCTAATTCTTTAGATTTTTTAATGAGATAACCATTTTTTTGAAAAAAAATTATTTCTTTATCACTTAGCATTTTATATTGACCATGATTAAGTTATATTTTTTTTTTAAATTCCAATCCTTGTAAAATAATATCATCTATATCAACATATCTATATGTGCCCATTCTTCCAACTGATTTGATATTATCTGGTAAATTTTTGATATATTTTTCAGCCAAATCAACTTGGCTCTGTATCATTGTTGGATAAAGTTTATTTTTCATAGATGGAACTTCAAGAGTGATGAGTGAGTTATCACTCTTATGGTTTGTAAATTTTTTAAATTCAGTGACTCTAGTTTGTTTTTCATTTTCATTTGGATAATAAACAAAATAAACATCTTTAGGAAGTACTTGTTCAACTGGCAAAACAATTTTATAAAAATCCCTTCCAACATAAGCTAATTCACCCCAACAATACTTAAAGAGAAAATCTGGTGAAATAGTAGAAATGATAAGATCTGATTTAAACTTTTCGTTTCCACAATGTACTTCCATTTTATCCATATCTACATTTGTAATTTCTTTATTCAACAAAACATCACAACCTTGCAATGCAACATCAAAAAAATTATCATAACCATTTTTAGCTAGCGGGTAGGCATTGATAAAACCTGTATGAAATTCATATCTTGACCCGCTTTCTAATGGTTTTCTTTTTACAGTACCCAAAAACCCAGCATCCATTTTTTTGTTATCATCTAGTTGCCAAGCTTTTTGATTATAATATTTATTGAATCTCTCATAAAGAGTTTTTCCAACTCTACCAATCCAAAATTCTTCAAAGTTGTTCGCCTTTGTTTCTTTTGGAAGATTGTCTAATTCCTTAAAAATCTTTTCACTATCACTTAATTTTTTTATATCTTCATCATGCATCGGATAGCTTGCAAAAAAATCATCCTTTTGTTGGTAACTTACATTCATTTTTTTTATGTGTCTCATTGGAACTATCTTATTCAGAAATTCGAATGCAGGCATATTTTCTTCTGGGCCAATAAAGTGTCTTGGTCCATAAGTAAATGGATGACCACCATGGTAAAAGGTTCTTACACCACCGCCAGTAAAGTTTGCTTTATCTATAACAGTAACATCCCAATTTTTACTTTTTAACATCATTGCAAACATACAACCTGTAAAGCCTGAACCAATTATTGTCGCTTTTTTCATGTTTGAATTAAATGTTTGTATTTGAAATTGAAACTTCTTCAGCAAATTCAGGTGAAATTATTTCTTCTCCCTTTACTTCATCCCAAACATTGCAGTTTGCACATATAGTTATATCTTTTTTATTTCCATTTAGATGCAATGTTCTTCTTGCATTCATAATTTTTGATTTCCATAAATCTCTAATAGAATTTTTCATAATGCTACCTGTTGGATATTTATTATTATAATCGACATTACAAAGTGGAACGTCCCCATTAGCAAAAATGACCATTAAAGACCATAAAGCAACACATGGCAGATTAGGTTCAAAACTCTTAGACACAGATTTATAACCATCTAATTGGCCTCCCCAATTAAATATATTATGATAGTATATTCTGTCTACATCAGAGGCATATTTTTTCCAAAAATCATAGTAATCATCCCATTCATCATAATTACTTTTTTGTCTTATCATCCTAATCCAAACTCTACATTTTGGATTTATTTTATCACGTAATTGGAGGAATCTTATTGCATTGTCTCTTACTTCTTCAAAATTTAATCTTACTCTAATTTTTTCAAAAACATCTTTTTTTAAACTATCAATTGAAAATATAACCATCCCTAGCCCAGCTTCTAATAAATCAATTGCTTTTTTTTCGTTCAGAAGAGATACATTTGTGGCTATCGAGGTATTTAAGATTCCATTTTCAGTAAACTTATTTATTCTTTTTGGCATTTTTTTATCCACTAAGGGCTCACCATCTCTATAAAGGCTTACTCTCTTAAGAAATCTTTTATTTTCAATAATATCTTCACTTACTTTATTCCAAACATCATCTTTCATTACTGGATAATTTCTCTCCCAGTCATTAATGGTGCACATAGGACAACGCGCATTACATGCGTTTACTGTTTCAATTTCAATATATTTTGGAAATTCTAGTAAACTTTCATAATTTGAATTTTTATCGATTCTGCGCTTAAGATAATTTTGAAATTTATTCATTTTTTTAAAAAATTAATTACTCTTTTTTTAAATTCATTTATATGAGTTTGGTCTTTAGTCAACTTTTTACTCCATTCACTAAAAATACTGTCTTTTTTCTTTAAAAACGGACCAGTTTTACTCTCATGGTAAATTACAAACTTGGTTAATGGAAACATTGTATGAAATTTATTTACAGGAGTTCTAAAAATATCATTTTTTTTTAATTTGTATGTTCTTAAAATTTTTCCAGAATTTGAAAAAAGTATACACACCATAGAACCTTTAATTATGTGATATGTTTCACCTTTTTTTAAATGCTTATGTGGAGGATAAAAATTTTTTTTTTGCTGCAATATAATCATATCATGATGTTTATCTTTTTGAGTTGTATGTAAACAGATACGAATATCTTTGTTATTTTTTTTGTAATATTTCTCTAAAAATAAAATATGTTTTTTATTGAAAACTTCTGCCTCCTTTTTAAAAAAAAAAGATATAGATTTAGCTTTCTTATCTTGTTTTAAATTATTTTTCATTTAGTCGATTTTTTTCTACTACTTTTTTTGCAATCTTTTTGATTTTTGTCATTTTAAAATTAATTACTTTATTCAATTTTTTAATGCTCATAGAAACGTCTAATGGCCTTTTATCATAAAAAGAAAAGTTTTCTAATCTAATTTTTTTTAGATTAACTTCATTTTTAAGTTTTTTGTTTAAAAATTTATTTACATTACATAAACAATCATACCTTGATAATCTTTCAGGGCCACCAACATTAAATATTCCATTAATTTTTTTTTTTGTAAAAATTTTAATTATTTTCTTGAGATCTCCGAGAAATAAAGGACTGAAAAATTGATCTGAAGCTACTATAAACTTTTTTTGACCTATTAAAATATTTTTTAGGTAATTTGTAATTAAAGTATTATCATTTAATTCATCTCCATATGTTTTTGCTATCCTAAAAATTGAATATTTTTTTGCATTTTTGATTATAAACTTTTCTACTTTTAATTTTTGTTTTCCATAAATATTTATTGGTTTAGCTTTATCTTTTTCAGAAAAATTTTTCTTTTTACCATTAAATACGAACTCAGAAGAAAAAAAAATAAAGTATATATCTTTTTTGATTAGTTCTTTTAAAATTTTTATAGTAGATAAAACATTAATTTTATTAGTCAAATTTTTTTTTTTATAACAAATGTTTGGATCAGATACAGCCCCCAAAAGAATGACCGCATTAATTTTTTTATTTTTGATAAGCTTAGAAATATTATTTTTTAAAAAATTGAATTTAATACCACCTTTGATTTTTTTTGAATTATAAGTGTACAAGATAGACCTATCATTTTTAATAAGATAAGAGCCAATTTTACCTGATGCGCCTAAAATTAAATTATTCATTTATAATTAAGAATGTTGAATTACCAATAATTATTAGTAAGTTCAACTAGTGAAAAAAGTTATATTATCAAAAAACTCATTAAAAAAAGAGATTGCTAAATTAAGGCGCAAAGGAAAAAAGATAGTTTTAGTTCATGGCGTTTTCGATCTAGTTCATTTGGGGCATATTTATTATTTTCAAGAAGCCAAAAGCTATGGTGACATTCTTATAGTTTCAATTACTTCTGATAAATTTGTCAATAAAGGTTTGAATAAACCTTATTTTCAAGAAAGAGAAAGATTAAAATTCTTAAGTCAATTATCTTTAATAGATTTTGTCTATTGTAATGATGCTAAAGATGCATCAGGTATAATTAACTTAATTAAGCCAAATTTTTATATTAAAGGTCCAGATTATAAAAAAAAAATAGGGGATGAGGCTGGAAATTTAGGTACAGAATTGATGGCAATTAAAAAAGTAAAAGGTAAATTTTTAACTACATCAAATGTCCAATATTCATCAACAAATATTATTAATGAAAAATTGAATTATTTCAATTCTGATGATTCAAATTGGTTAAAAAAAATAAAAAAAGATTCTGCAAAAAAAAGTTATTTAGTTGAGTTCAATAAAGTCTTAGAAAAACTTAAAAAACAAAAAGTTCTTATAATTGGTGAGATAATTTTTGACGAGTATAATTATGTCGATCCATTAGGCAAACCTTCAAAAGAAAATATTTTATCTGTTAATTTTAAAAATAAAGAAACATTTTTTGGAGGATGTTTGCCTGTTGTAAAAAATTTATCAAATATTTATAAAAATTTAACTTTATTAAGTATATATAATAAAAAGACTAATCTTGATAAAGTTTCAAAATTTTTAAAGCAAGATAAGATAAAATTAAATTTAATTAGAAAAAAAGATTATCTAGATATATTCAAACGAAGATTTCTCAATAAAAAAAATTTATCTAAAATTTTTGAAGTTTATAATTTTAAAAATAAAGATTTTTTTGATGACAGACTTTATAATTATTTAAAGAAAAATTTAAGATCATTTGATAAAGTAATTGTATGTGATTTTGGACATGGTTTAATAAATGAAAAAATTACAAAACTATTATCATCAAAATCAAAATTTTTATGTGCCAATATCCAAACTAATTCTGGAAATAGAGGCTTTAATCTTTTTGACAAATACAAAAAACTTGATTTTTTGTGCATAGATGAGCCCGAGTTAAGACTTGGCGTTAAAGATAAAGATAATAAAGTTGAAGATATAATTAAAAATCTCTCTGTTAAGAAATATAAAAATGCAATGATAACAAGAGGTGTAGATGGTCTTAATTTTAAAAAAGATAATAATATAACATTTGTTCCTGCTCTTTCAACTAAACCATTAGATACAATTGGTGCTGGTGATGCCGCTTATAGTTATGCTTCCATTTTTATAAATAACACTAATAATTCAAATTTAATTTCTTTAGTAGCGGCAATAGCTGGAGCATTAAAAGTCCAAATTGTTGGTCATAGAGATTTTATCAAAATTGAAGATATATTCAGATCATTAAGATCTTTACTTAAATAACTCTTATGAAAATTATAATCACAGGTGGAGCAGGATTTATTGGAAGTCATTTAGCAGAAAATTTAATTAAAAAAAAAAATATTAAAAAGATAATTATAATTGATGATTTTAAAGATGGGTCAAGAAAAAATATAAAAGATTTTGAAAAGAATAAAAAAATAAAGATCTATAAAATTGATATTAATAAAATTAAAAAAAATGATCCGATATTCAAAAACTGTAAATTTATTTTCCATCTAGCAGCTATAGCCGATATAGTTCCTTCGATAGTAGATCCTTTTGATTATTGTAAAACTAACATTATGGGAACAATTAACATTCTAGAAGCCGCAAGATATAATAAAATAAATAAAATAATTTATTCCGCATCATCATCTTGTTATGGAATTCCAAAGAAATATCCAACATTTGAAAATGGTAAAATTGATCCAAAATATCCATATGCATTTTCAAAGTACATTGGTGAACAAGCAATTATACATTGGTCTAATGTTTATAAAATAAAATTTGTTTCTTTAAGATTATTTAATGTTTATGGAACAAGATCCAGAACTTCTGGAGCTTATGGAGCAGTAATGGGTGTTTTTTTAAAGCAAAAACTTTCAAAAAAACCCTTAACAATTGTGGGAAAAGGTAATCAAAAAAGAGATTTTATAAATGTAAAAGATGTTAGTGAAGCTTTTATAAAATGTTTAAATCCAAAAATAAATAACGAAATCATTAATATTGGTTCATCTTATCCAAAAAAAATCAATTATCTTGTAAGTCTAATAAGTAAAAATAAAATTCATATTCCTGAAAGACCAGGAGAACCAAAAATAACACATTCAAGTATTTCAAAAGCAAAAAAAATTCTTAAATGGAAACCAAAAATTAATTTTGAAGATGGTATTTCAGAATTAATAAATAACATTAATTACTGGAGAGATGCACCTTTATGGAATAGATATAATATAAAAAAAGCAACAAAAAATTGGTTTAAATATCTAAAATGAAAAATATTTTGATTATAGGTGGAGGTGGATATGTTGGTGCTGAATTAACAAATTCTTTAATATCTAAAGGATATGATGTTTCAGTATTTGATTTATTTATATATGGTGAAAACGTTTTCAATTCATCAAAAGTAAAAAAAATCAAAGGAGATGTAAGAGAAATTACTAAATTTGAAAATATATTTCAAAATATAGATTGTGTAATTCATCTTGCATGTATATCTAATGATCCTAGTTATGATTTAGATCCAGAATTAGGTAAGTCAATAAACTATTCGTGCTTTGAGCCATTAATAAAAATTTCAAAAGATAATGGGGTTAAAAAGTTTATATATGCATCATCATCAAGTGTATATGGTATCAAAAACACACCTGATGTAAAAGAAAACGACAGTTTAGAACCACTTACAGATTACTCAAAATTTAAAGTTTTATGTGAAGAGGTTTGTCATAAATATAGAGATAATAACTTTAAAACGATTATATTAAGGCCTGCTACAGTTTGTGGCTTTTCAGGGAGACAAAGATTAGACCTTGTGGTTAATATTTTAACAAACCTAGCTTATCATAATAGACATATTAAAGTTTTTGGTGGAGATCAATTAAGACCCAATATTCATATAAAAGATATGGTAAGATCTTATGTGCATGTGATAGAAAGTGACTTTAATTTTGAAAAAGAAAATACTTTTAACGTTGGTTATAATAATTTTAAAGTTATTGAGATAGCTAAAAAAGTTAAAAAAATAATTGGTGATGATGTTACAATTGAGAAGGTACCTACCAATGACAACAGGTCTTACCATGTTTCATCTGAAAAGATTAAAAAAATTTTAAATTTTCAAAATGAATTTAATTTAGATCATGCAATTATTGATTTAAAAAATGCTTTTAGTAGTAAAGTTCTAAAAGATAGTCTTGAAAATAAAATATATTTTAATATTAAAATGATGCAAAGTATAAAACTAAAGTAAGTTTAATATGAGTTTTAACAGTTTAATTAAAAAAGCTAAAAAATTAAGACAGGATTGTTTTAAGGCTTTTATAGAAAAAGGCGAGGCTCACCTTGGTGGAAGTTTCTCAATGATTGAAATTATAATTTTACTATATGAAAAAATGCTAAAAAAAGATGATAAATTTATATTAAGTAAGTCTCATGCATCTTTTCCTTTGTGTATTTTACTGAGAGAGAAAGGATTAAAGACTAAACTAACTACACACTTAGAAATTGATCCTAGTAATGGGATATATTGTACAACTGGTAGTTTGGGGCATGGTCTCCCAATTGCTGCTGGTATGGCATTTGCAAAAAAAATAAAAAGAGAGAAAGGAAACATCTATGTAATGATTAGTGATGGCGAGTGCCAAGAAGGCACTACTTGGGAAACTTTACTAATTTCATCAAAACTTAAACTTGATAATTTAATTATTTTAATTGATTACAATAAGATACAAGCTCTCACAACTTTAAAAGATGGATTACCATTAAAAAATTTATATGTAAAATTTAAATCGTTTAATTGCAATGTTATAAATATTAAAAACGGACATTCTTTTAAAGAGATAAAAAAAGGGTTTTCTAAAATAAAAAAAGGTAAAAAACCTAATGTGTTAATTTTTAATACAATTAAAGGTAAAGGAATTAAAAAGTTTGAAAATGATCCAGTCTGGCATGCAAGAAAACTTGCAGGAAAAGAAATTTTAATAGGGAAAAAAAGCTTGGGAATTAATTATTAATAATGAGAAGAGTTTTTGGAAAAATCATAAACGAAATAGCCAAAAAAGATAAGAAAGTTATATTAATAGTTGGTGATATTGGATATGGAATTTTTGATGATTTTAGAAAAAATCATCCAAAAAGATTTTTTAATTTGGGAATTTGTGAGCAAAGTATTATTGGTTTTGCATCAGGAGTTGCTCTTCAAGGTTTAAAACCATGGGTTTATACAATAACACCATTTTTGATTGAAAGGCCATTTGAACAAATTAAATTAGATATCGATCAACAAAAATCCAATGTTAAATTAGTTGGATTTGCAGATTATCCAAGTTTAGGCCCGAGTCATAGTGAAATAAATGCAAAAAAAACCATGAAAGTTTTTAAGAATATAAAAAGTTTTTTTCCAAAAAATAGTGAGCAAACTAAAAAATTAATTCTCAAATGCCATAAGATTAAAGGACCAACTTTTGTAAGTCTTAAAACAGACAAGCAAATAAGTAAAAAGTTTTAAAATGACTCTAAAAAAAATAAATCTAATAACAAACAATCATAAAAAAACAAAAAGAAATTATTTAAAAAGAATGCTGAATAGTAAAGTAGAGTCAATGATAATCTCAAAAAAATATGAATATGATTACTGGGATGGTCCTCGTAAATTTGGGTATGGTGGTTATCATTATGATGGACGATGGAATAAGATTGCCAAAAAGATTATTAAAAAATATAAATTAACTTCAAACTCTAAAGTTATTGATTTTGGATGTGGAAAAGGTCACTTGATTTATGAATTATCAAAAATACTTAAATCAAACAATATTTATGGTGTTGATATATCTAAATATGCAATCAAAAATGTACCAGACTCTATTAAATCTAAAACTAAAGTTTACGATGTAAGAAAGGGCCTAAATTATAAAACTAAACAATTTGATTTAGCAATTTCAATTAACCTTATTCATAATTTTGAATTATCTGATTTGAAAAAGTTTTTATCTAGTATTGTTAAAATTTCAAAAAAATCTTTTGTCTCTACAGAAAGCTATAGAAATGAAAGAGAACTATTTAATTTACAATGTTGGGCTTTAACATGTAATAGCTTCTTATCTGAGAAAGAATGGAAATGGTTATTTCAAGAATATAATTATGACAGAGATTATGAGCTGATTTACTTTACCTAAGCTATTTTGTTTTTTAAACTTGTTATAGTATTGATAAACTTTAAAAATGATATATTGGATGGTTATTAAATTAAGATGAAATATATTCTAAAAGCAGCACTTCTCCTTCAGATCATAATTTATTCACCAATAATACTATTAATTGTAATTATCTGGCCTTTATTGAGAATAAGAATTGGTGTTATAAAATCAAGGTCTTTTGGCCATATTGCTATTCCTGAAATATATTTGTGTGATAAAAAATTTGGATTGTACAAAAAAAATGAAATTATTTTATGGTATCATTACAAACAGATTGCAAATAAATATTTATTAAAAAAAAGAAAAGAGCAATTAATTTTTCTTCCAGGTATTTTATTACACCCAATTAGAATATTTTTTTGTAAAATTAAATTTTTTCACAAACATATTTATTATAAAGTTGATTATGATCATAAAGGTAAAAAAAGAATGATTTATGATAAGTCGAGGACAAATCAAGAATTCTTAAAAAAAAGTGAATCTTCTATAAAATTTTCACACGGTGAAATAGTAAAAGGAGATGATTATTTAGAAAAAAACTTTATAAATAATAACGATAAAATTGTGCTATTTGCATCAAGAAGCCCCCTTTATAGAGATGAAAACTTTATTTCAATTAGAAACTCAAGTATAAAAACTCAAGTTAAGTCAATAAAATTTGTAACTGAAAATGGTTACAAAGCTATAAGAGTTGGTAGGGATAAAATTGATCAATTTAACATTGATACAAAAAAATTCTTTGATTATACTTTTGCGGATCATCAAAGTGACTTTTTAGATATATATATATCTTCTAAAGCGAAATTTATGGTTTTGGGAACTACAGGCCTTAATGAACTTGCAACTGTTATGAGAATTCCTGAACTTTTAGTTGATTTTACTCTCTTTAATATTTTAGCTGATAGATTTAACGAAGCGTATAATCCTATTATATTACCAAAGAAAATTTATTCCAAAGTGCTTGAAAGACATTTGAGTTATAAAGAAATTTTTGAAAAAAAACTTTTTGATGTAAATATAATTTCCGAAATTCCAAACGATTTTCAATTGATTGATAATTCAGAGGATGAAATTTTTGAGGCAACACAAGAAATGATGGAATTAGTTGAACACAAATTAGATTTAAATGGTGAAAGAATTAAACAAAATAATTTTTGGAATTTGCAGGCTAAATTTTATGGAGTAAAGGAAAAAATGATTATAAGTCCAAGTTTTTTTAAAAAAAATAATAAATTATTTATTTAGACAAATAATTTTTAGAGTTTAAAATAATTAACTTCATTCTGTTACTGCTAAACTTTGATTAATTGTCTCCATTATAAGTTTGTTAATCTTTTTGCTTCCCTCATAAGAAGGGTGGTGAGTATCATATATATAAATATTTTTGTTATCATAAAATAAACACTGATTTTCAGGACAGAAAGTTTTTTCTAGTTCAATTTTATAGATATTTTTTGAATTAATACTATTAAATAAACTTATTTCCTCTGAAAAAAACTCTCTATAAGATTGAGTTGAATAATTTATTTTATCAAACAAATAATAGTCTGGATTTTTTAGATATAATTTAACATCTGGATTGATCAATTTACTTGTGCTTCCTAAGACTCTATAAAAAACATGTTCGGTAGAAACTGGCGTTGGATATAATAATATAATTTTATTATCTTTAGATAAATCAATAATAGTATCTTTTAATTTTTTTTTTAATAATTTTTTTTTGTCATCAAAATTTAAATCCATATTTTTACGGTCAAATAATGAAATTGAGGTCTCGTTTTTAACAATTTTTTCCCCTTCAAATTTTAATTTTTTCCCAAAGTGTGTACTATATTTTCCATATATTATTATATAGGTATTTTTATGAGTTTTATTTTTTATGAAGTCGGTTCTATAATCATTTGCAGTTTCGTCTAATGAAATAAATTTATTTTTTTTGTCATATTTTATAAAATTTGGAACATAAAGCCATCCACCATAACTCATTGTTATTAATCTAAATTTTGTATCAGTAACTTGTTCTCTTAGATTTTTTAATAAAGCATCAGTCATGGAATCTCCTAATAAAATAATATCACCAACATTATCTGGTAACTCATTAAATATACAAAAACCGTCTTTTCCAACTCTGTCATCACATTTAATTCCATTTTGTATAGAAATTCTATAACCTAAATTTTTATAGGCGTTAACTATAAGTTCAGGGAAATGACTTCTTTTTTCAAAACCTTTTTTATTAATACTAGTGATATTAAATATAAAAATGAATAAAATTATTGTAACTAATAATTTTATTATCAAAGTAAATTTATACTTCTTATTTCTAAAAGGTTTTTCGACAAAAAAATAAGAAAGAATAGACAAGAATAAGATAATTACTCCTAGTAAAAATTTTGTTGACATATCGTCCTCCTGTAAAAAACCAGTTACTCTTGCAAATGCAAAAATAGGAAAATGCCAAAGATATAAAGAGTAAGAAATTAAACCAGTGCCTACAAATAGCTTTGATGAGAGTATTTTTGTGATTAATTCATCTTTATTGCAAAACCATATAATCAAACAAACCCCAATAAGAGGTGATAGTGTATAAAATGATGGGTGAAAAATTTCATCGTGAAAAAAAAGCATTGAATGCGTTATTAGAATTAAACCAATACTAGGCAAGAATAGACTTAGATTTTTATTTTTATTTCTATGGCCTAATTTAATTTCAAAATATGCTAATATTGAACCAGCTATCAATTCCCAACCCCTTGTTGGTAAAACATAAAAATTGAATGTTGCGTAATTTCTGCTTCCCCACTCTGCGCATGCAATGCTGATAAAAAATCCAAGAACTAAAATATGAAATAAATATTTTTTAAAATATTTAAATGTAAAAAGAAAAATTATTGGAAACAAAATATAGTATTGTTCTTCAACTGATAATGACCAGGTATGAAGAAAAGGTTTGAACAAACTGCTTTCAGCACCATATTGTGCACCTGAATACCAAAAATAAAAATTAGAACTAAATCCAAGTGAATAAAGAATAGATTTTGAAAAATCTATTAAACTATGTGGAAGTAAATATATCCAAGCAAAAGGTAGTGAAGCTAATATTACAAGTAATAATACTGGTATTATTCTTCTTATTCGTCTCTGATAGAAATACTTAAATGAAAAAGTTCCTGTAGTTATCAATTCCTTGTATATTATTGAAGTAATTAAATAACCAGATATTACAAAAAATATATCAACCCCAATGAAACCACCTTTAAAAATTTTATGATCTAAAAGAAATATTTCAGCATGATATATAATAACAGTAACAACAGCTATTGCTCGTAAGCCGTCTATTTCTGGTCTATAATTAATTTTCATTTAATAAGAGTTTAACGTTTTAATAAAAGAAAGGTCATATCTTTCAATAAACTTTTTGATAACATTTATTCAAGAAAATCCATAAAATTATTATTTTAATTTAACGTAACAAATCCAATTGTAGCTGGATGCCTCTGTATAGTCATTTTTTATATCAAGAGCAGTTTTTTCATCACAATGTTGCAATAAATCATCCAAAGATGAAAAAATTGGATTATCAGTTTCATTTTTAGTATTTATATCTTTGATCAGAGGAGGGAATTCATAATAAATTTCTATATTTTTATCTATTAATTTACCATCATTATTGTTGGGTATTACATCTTTTAATCTATTTAAGTCATAATAGTAATAAGGACTATTAAACAATTTTTTTGCTAATTTAGGAAATAATCGGTAAGATAATTTTTTTGTTTCCATTTTGAAACTTGAAAATAAATTTCTAAAGTATTCTTTGAATGGAGCCTTATTATATTTGTTTGTAAAACCAGAATTTGAAAAAGCTCTTTTTAATGAGTAAAAATCACAATCTTGGTTACCTGGATAATTATCTTCAAAGACTAAATGTTTAAACCCACACCATTTTGCATAAATTAATCTATCAACTGCATTTTGATGATCATCAAAAAAAGCTAAAGAGTTTTCAGGTATGTTGGTCCAATCTAAATATTTAAAATCTTTTGAATAATACTTTGCATTTTTAGAGGTGTATATTCTTTTATGTGGATAAATATCTATACAAATAATTTCAGAGGTTGGACAAATATTTTCTATCAACCATGTTCCTTGGCCTCTAAGAACTCCACTTTCAACTATGAGAGGAGGATTGACTTTTTTTAAAAAAAGATAAAGTGCAAAACAATGTGCTAACTGCATGCCTCCAAAATTACTTTTAAATGGTCGTTTTTTGTAAATTTCTAGAAATTTTTTAAAACTATCTATTAACTCTTTTCTTTCATACAAAAAAGGGTTTTTTTGGAAACTTTTCACAATAAATAACTAATAGGTAATAAATAAAAATAATCAAGAATTGTTTTAGTTTTGAATTATATAAAGGCTATAAAAAGAAAAGAGAAAAGGATGAAAAAATTTAGGATTAAATTTATGGTTATTCAAATTATATTTTTGTGATATTTTAGAATAAACTACCATTATATAGATCTGGTGGAATACTTTTTGACGGTCCAAGTGGGTTATATCTATATGGAATTCGTATAATAGATCTTTTTTTATCCTTACTAGCTTCTCCTCTTTTATGAAAACCATGCACATTTGCAATAATCAAAGTGTTCTCTGGGCTAATTACTTTATATTGATTTTGCTTAATTTTTTTAAAGTAATTTGCAAAAAATTTTTTATCCAAATGATTTTCAATTCTATAAGAATCTTTATGAGAATCTTTCAGCTGGCCTCTTTTAAATTCATACCATACTCTTTGAAAATTATTTTTATGTGATTTTTTACAGTATATAAAAGGAGCATCATCTTCTGAAACATCTGAAATATAGTATAAAATTTTATGGGAGTCAAAATGCACATCTGCATGAAATTGAACATTTTGATCTGTATCTTCTTGAGGATCTCCAAAACTTGAGTTTTCAAGATCAAAGTTTTTTATTTGTTCCACTGGTTTAACACCCTCTCCAACAGATATTAATCTAATTAGTTCCTTATTTTTTGAAAAATTTTCCATCATGGGAAACTTGTTAGATTCCTCTTTTGTCATAGGATGAATTTCTATTTTTGCTGAACCTTTTTCTTTTATTTTTAAATTTTTAGAATTTAAAAAAATTTGTTCATATTCTTTTTTTAATTTAATGAATTCTTGAGATGGTAAAAAGTTTGGAATAACAACAATTCCATCTTTTATTAGTTGTTTTTCATAAATACTTTTGGGTCTACAATTTTTTAATCTTCTTAATTTTATTAGGATATCAGAAACAAATGTTCTAATTACCGGCAAACCAATTTTATTTGCAGTAGGTGAGGGCAATATGTGGTTTTTACTAACAAAATAATTCCAAAGATTTTTATTTTCCATGATAAAAACTAATTAGATTTAACCCGATTTTTATACAAATTTATCATAATGGGTTTTTTTCTAGCTATTTTTATAGGATTTATTATGTAAAATCAATAATTATTGAAAAATTATTTATTTAATAAATGTCTTTAAAAATTTTAAAAAAAAACCTTTATAATTTTTCAAATTTTTCGAATGAAATTTTTCTTTTATTAAGCTGCAAGATAAATAGTCCTTACTTGTGTTCAATATCATGGAATATTTCTCTATTTTTACTTAATTTTAAAAAAAAAATAAATACAAATAATAAGATTTTGGTTTTATATAAATCATTTGGATCTGATGATGTTGAGTTTATAAAAAAAAATGAAAAAAATAAGTTTAATTTTTTTTATTTTCCTAGAAATAATCTAAAAATTATATTTAATTGTTTTTTTAAAAAAATTGAAAATGATTTAACTGATGATAAATATTTTTCAAATAACAATCAAATCGAATTAGCAAAAAAAGAATATAGAAATTTTTTAATTAAAATTTTGAAAATATTTAATAAAAGAAACAATTTTTTGGGTATTCTAAGCTTTAATTTCAGATATAAAGCTGAAAAGGAATTACAAATTGCTTGTAGATTAACTGATATAAAATTTATTGTCTGTCAAAAAGAGTCACTTCATTATAATGATAAAAGTGCAATAACTGATTTGTATATTAAAGTTAATTCAAAAAACGGCTCATATAATGGAGACTATATAACTGTTTATACAGAAAAATTTAAAAAGGTTTTAATAGAAGCTTCAATATGTAGTGCAGAAAAAATTTATGTAGTTGGAATGCCAAGAGCTGATTATTTTTTTAAGAATATTGATGCACAAAAAAAACACATACTTTTATTAATGCCTTTTTGGAAACCGCCACAAATTCTAAAAACAAAAATCTCATTTGATCAAGAACAGTATTCTAAAAATATCACTGATGTAATTGTAGATTTTGCTCAAAAAAATCCTCAAGAAAATATTGTCATTAAAACCAAAATGTTTGACAAAACTGACAACTCATTAGATCTAATTATCCAACAAAAAAAAATTAAGAATATTATTCTTAAAAAAGGAGGCAGTTCTAAAAATTTAATTAAAGATGCAAAAGTTGTAGTAGGATTTCAATCAACAGGATTAATTGAAGCTTTAATTTTGAGAAAACCTATAATTGTACCTCTTTTTAATTTAAATTTAAATCAGACCTTTCAAGAATGTACTTTAAAATTAGATGAGATTGCATATTATGCGAAGGATCGAATTTCTATGATACGCTACTTAGAAGATATCTGTAAAGAAAAAATTGATTTTCCAAAAGTTGCCTCAATTAAAATAGATAATACCATTAACCATTATATAGGAAACAGTGACGGAAATTCCTCTGATAAATTACTAAATGTTTTTAATGAAATTTTAAAATGATATAATGATAAGAAAAAAATTTAAAATAGGAAATCAAACTATTAGTGATGCATATCCTCCTTTAATTATTGCAGATATAGGTCAATCCCACAATGGATCAATTGAAAAAGCATTCAAATTTATTGATGCAGTAAAAAAAAATGGTGGAGAAGCGGCAAAATTTCAACTTCATATAGCGAGTGAAGAATCTACTTTAGATGAACCATTTAGAGTGAAAATTAAAAAATTTAAATCAAGATATGATTATTGGGAAAGTGTTGAATTTAATATCGAAGAATGGTTTAAAATCTCGAATTATTGTAAGAAAAAAAAAATAATTTTTTTAAGCTCAGTTTTTTCAAGAAAAGGTATTGAAATACTAAAGCAGATTAAGGTTCCAGCATGGAAAGTTGCTTCTGGAGAATTTAACTCTAATTACTTATTAAATGATATGATAAAAACTCGTTTACCAATCTTATTTAGTACTGGCATGATGAAATTTGAAGAAATAGAAAAAATTCATAGGAAATTCAATCTGGAATCTGTAAAACATGCAATTTTTCAATGTACAAGTAATTATCCAGTAAAATTGGAAAATACTGGCCTCAATGTGATTAAACAATTCAGAAAAAAATTTAATTGTCAAATAGGGTATTCAGATCATAGCGGTTCAATTACCCCTTCATTAATGGCAATGACTTTAAAGTCAAATTTAGTAGAGGTTCACCTTAAATTAGATATGAAAGATGATGGTCCAGATTCTACTTCTTCGCTAAATTTAAAACAATTCAATGATTTGTGTAGACTAAAAAATGAAATATTTATGATCAATAATAATCCTGTTAATAAAAGTATCCTCACAAATGATCTTAAAAAAATGAGAAATTTATTTGGAAAAAGTATTTCTTTAAAAAATGATCTTAAAAAAAACACCATATTAAAAAAAGAAGATCTAGTTATGAAAAAACCTGGTTTTGGATTTAAAGAAAATCAAATGAGAAATATCATTGGAAGAAAGCTTTTAAAGAATGTATCTTCTAAAAGAATACTCAAAAAAAAAGACTTATCATGAAAAAAAGAAAAATTTGTGTAGTTATTAATAATAGAGCAAATTATGCTAGAATTAAATCTGCATTAATTGCAATAAAAAAAAATAAAAAACTGGAATTACAAATAGTTCTTGGCTCATCAGCAATTTTAGATAGATATGGATCGGTATCAGAAGTAATTAAAAAAGATGGCTTTAAAATCAATCGGACAGTTTATACCCTTGTAGAGGGTGAAAATTTATTAACGATGTCAAAATCTACAGGGATTTCAATAATGGAGTTTTCTACAGTTTTTAGTGAGCTTCGTCCAGATATGGTAATTGTTATTGCAGATAGGTATGAAACATTAGCTGCAGCAATTGCTGCATCATATATGAATATTATTTTGGTTCATACTCAAGGAGGGGAAACAACAGGCTCAATAGACGAAAGTGTAAGACACGCTACAACAAAATTAGCTCATATACATTTTCCTGCATCACTAAATTCAAAAAAAAATATTATTAGGATGGGAGAAAATCCAAAAAAGGTTTTTTTAGTTGGTTGTCCTTCATTGGATTTAATTCAAAAAGACAAATTAGGTCTTGATAAAAAATTCAAGAATAGATATTCAAATTATGGAGTTGGGGAATTAGAAATTAATTTTGAAAAACCATATATAGTTGTTCTACAACACCCAGTAACAACAGAATATAAACAAATTAAAAAAAATATTAACGAGACAATCAATGCAATTAACAAAATAGATCATCAAGTAATCTGGTTATGGCCAAATGTAGATGCTGGTTCAGATATAGTTTCAAAACGAATAAGAATATTTAGAGAAGAAAAAAAACCTTTACATATAAGGTGGCAGAAAAATTATAATCCAGAAGATTATCTTAAATTGATTTATAATTCATCTTGTTTAGTTGGTAATTCCAGCTCAGCAATCAGAGAGGGTGCGTTTTTAGGAATTCCAGCTGTAAATATCGGAAATAGGCAAATTACTAGAGAGCAGGGAAATAATATTATAAATGTAAATTATGATTCAAACAAAATTTTATCCGCTATTAAAAAACAAATAAAACAAAAAAGATTTTCAAAAAATAATTTATTTGGAAATGGCAATGCTGGTCAAAAAATTTCAAAAATTTTAGGTAATATTAAATTGGATATTATAAAAAGATTAAAATATTAATGAAAAAAAAAATTACTTCTTTAAGAGATCATGAAATCTTTTTGAAAAATGAAATATTTTTTACTAAAAAAAAATGGCCTCACTTTAATTTAATATTTAATGATTTTAAAAAATTATCTTTAAACATGAAGACTAATTCAACAATTATTTCTTTAGAAAGAAATAATTTATATGGTGGTATCAGCTTATTTGCTCCCTTTTTTCATAAACAAAATTTTATATCTGTGGACTGTATAAGTCCAAAATTAAAAAAAAGAGGATCTTATAACAAAATAAATAATTTATCTAAAATGATTTTAAAAAAAAAAAATTATCAATTTGATTATAGAAAAATTTCATTAAAAAATAATTCAGCTGATTTGATTATTATTCCAAATCTAATGCATCATATCGAGGAGATAGAAACACTTTTTAAACAAGTTAAATCAATATTAAAAAAAGGTGGAAGAGTCTATATTTTTGAACCATTAGTTAGAGAATTACATCAAGTACCTGAAGATTATTATAGAATTACACCGTTTGGATTTAAATCAATATTATCCAAATTCAATTTTTCTAATTTCAAAATAAAATATGATGGTGGCCCATTTACAGCAATTGGATATTGTTGGGATCAAGCAATTCAGTTTTTGCCAAAAAAATTAAGAGACAAAAAAAATAAATGGCTTGATAATGAAATGAAAAATTTCATTAACTTAGATAAAAGATATAAAAAGAATAAAGTAAGAAAAAATACAATTTTTCCTATGAGTTTCTCTTTAGAAGCTAAATTAAAAAAAAAATAAAATATTTGTATGTTAAATAAAAAAAAAATACTTGCAGTTATTCCCGCAAGAGGAGGAAGCAAAGGAATTAAACTTAAAAACCTAAAAAGGATTAAAAAAAAATCTCTAATAGAAATTGTTGGTAAATTTTTAAAAAAATGTAATTTTATTGATTACTCAGTACTGTCTACAGATAATAAAAAAATTGCTATTGAAGGAAAAAAATTTGATTTAAATATAATAAGTAGACCGAAAAATTTATCAGGTGATAAAGTGCCTGATACGAAAGTGCTTTTGCAAGCATTAATTCATACTGAAAAAATCTTAAAAAAAAATTTTGATATAGTTGTAATGCTTCATCCAACATCTCCTTTGAGAAAAGTGGATGATTTAAGAAACTCTATAAGATTATTAATCTCAAAAAAATACGATTCAGTTTGGACCGTTTCTCAGACTGACACGAAATTTCACCCAGATAAACAATTACTTATAAAAAATAACAAGATAAGATATTTCACCAAAAAAGGAGTCAAAATTTTATATAGACAACAATTATCCAAAGTCTATCATAGAAATAGTAATGCCTATGTCGTTAAACGAAATTTTCTAAAAAGTAATAAATCTTTAATGAGTAATAGAACTGGTGCTTACGAAATAAAAAGTAAGCAAATTTCTATTGATACTTTAGAAGATATTAAAATTGTAGAAAAATATTTATAATTAAATTTTTGTAATTTTTTTATTCTCAACTAAATATTTCTCATCACAATTAGCAGTTAGATCTTTATTATGTGTAACAAGAAAAATTGTGCACTTACCCTTTAGGTTAAAAATTTCTTTTATAATACTGTTTTCAGTTTCCTCATCTAAAGAATTTGTAGCTTCATCAAATATTATAATTTCAGGAGAATTATAAAGTGCTCTAGCAATTGAAATTCTTTGTATTTGACCTCCAGAGAGCTGAGTTCCCCCTTCTCCAACAATAGTGTTTATTCCTTCTGGTAGATTATTTATGAATTTTTCTAAATTAGATAATTTTAAAGACTCTTCTAATTTTTTTGAATTTAATTGCTCAGTTTCTCCAAAAATTATATTTTTTCTAATACTATCGTCTATTAAAAAAGTTTTTTGAGTTACATAACTTATTTTTTTTCTCCAATTTATACTTTGTTCATTTATATCAACTGAGTCACAAAAAATTTTACCTTTTGTTGGCTTAATTAACCCAGTAAGTAAGTTTAAAAAAGTAGTTTTACCAGATCCTGTTGAGCCAATTATTCCGATAATTTTTCCTTGCTCAAATTTTAAATTAATATTTTCTAAAATTGAGTCATCTTTAGTGGGATATTTGAATCCAATATTTTGAAACTTTATATCTTTTTTAAAATTCATCTCATTTGTATTAATGTCTATTTGATTAAATTCCTCATCATTTTTTCGTGTGAATTCAGAATGTAAAACTTTTACAGTTGGAATTCCTAGTTTTATCGTTTGTAAGCTATTAAAAATTTTAATAAAAACTGGAAGCATTCTAAGAAATGATGCAAAATAAAGAGCAAACTCTGGAAGTAGTTGAGAAAAATTATCTGTTTTTGTAAAAAAAATTGTAAATATTAGTATGAAAATTACAGTACCTAGCTCTAAAAAATACCTCGGTAAAGGAGAGATATAGGCAACCTTTTTTGCAATGTTTTCTCGTTTTCTAACGACATTTAGTAAAATTTTTTCAAAAAAAGTTTCTTTAAGATATATCTTTAATTCTTTTATACCGAATAAAGATTGTTGAATATGTTTTAACTTACTTCGATCTTTTTTTTGCCTTTCTTTACCCCAAAAATCCAATCTTTTTTTGATCAAATAAAAGTAAGTTAGCAAAAATATTATGAATGCTGATAAAGCAAATAACGTTTCAAATAATCTTATATTTAAAAGTATTGCTAAAAGTAAAAAAAATAAAATTAAATCTAGAAAAATATCTGATAAAACATTTAGGATTTTTTTTATAAATAATCCTATTTCACCATGAACATTTGTTATCAAAATTGAAGAATTATTATAAATGTGAAATAAATAACTTTCATGTAAATATTTTTTAAAAAGAATTTCAGTCATTCTTACTCTTACATCAAAGTAAAAATTGGTTTTATAAATGTTTAATAAAACTAAAGCTATAATTTTACAAATAATTATGAATAAAAAAAATGAAATTCCATAAATTATTATCTCGTTTTTATCGAGGTTAGATATTAAAATTTCAAAATCAAAATAGTTATTTAAAAAACTTAATTTATCTGGATCTATTAAAATTGTTAATATCGGAAGAATTAATGCTATGCTAAAGACTTCTAATAAAACTACTAAAATAGATGAAAAAAAAATAAAGATTATCCTTAACCTAAATTCTTCAGGTAAGATTTGATAAGTTTTTTTTTAAAAGATCCATAGTCTAAAATTTAATTTGGAAATATAATTTTTCTTTTGCTCCATAACTGTGTTTATCATCACCCCTGAAAGGACTATTGGCGCCATTGAAGTCAAATAATTTAAATTTATTAATATTCTCTTTTAGTAAATTGTCTACACCCCAAGCCATAATACCTGTTTTTTTCCAACTTTTATCACAAGAATTTAACATTAAATGAGCAGATTTTTTGTCAAATAAAACAACATTAAAGTAAATTAAATTGTTTGAATTTTTATCTTTAAAACAATTTACTTTACCAAAACCATTATTTGCAAGATTGCATAGAAATTTAATATCTTCTTTAAGATTATTTTTTTCTTTCTTGGTATATTTTAACGAACTACTTTTGATATATAGTTTTGTCATTTCAGTAAAATTATTTTTACAAGTTTCAATTTTATTTTGATATTTTACGAAATGTTTAATCTCATAACGTCTTACATATCTATATAATGAAGCTATTTCTTTATAACTTTTACCCTCAAAATTGATTATGGCAGAATACTTCGGAATAATTTTAAATTTTTTTTTCTTCAATCCATAATTCCACCAGTCAAAAATCCTAATATCTAGCAATGAATAATGCATTTGAAAATTAATCTCTTTAAAGTTTTTTTGTAAATATTCTATAAACTTTGTATAAATATTTTTTGAAGTTGAAAGCGATGAATGGTCAGGTTGTTCATATGATCTTAATGACCAATAAGGTCCAAAATAATAAAAAAAATTAGGTATCAACATCTTTTTTTTAAACGCCATAATTGGCCAACAACACATTATTTCATCTCCCTTCAAGGCAGCTAAAATTTTTATTTTTTTAAAATTTTTAAGAAATATTGGACTATTATATATACTAGCATTTGGTGATGTTTCCCAAACTTTTGATGCTTTAATAGTATCTATTAATTTGATTTTATATTTTTCCAATTTTTTATTATTTAATTAAATTAAATTTTCTAAATATTTTTAAATATTTTTTTACTTCTAATTTTGAAAGATGGCATAAATTTGCAATTTCTATTATTGAATTTTTTCCATCAACATAAGACAAAACATTCATCATCGATTTCACTTTTTCTGCCGTTTTTAATGTTGATGTTGGTGGGTAAAGCTTTCTTTTACTTAATTGAGGTTCACAAAAGGAATTATTAATTGGGATAAAAAACTTTTTATCAAAATTTTTTTCTAAATAATCAATACATTTTTGATAAATTTTAAAGCTTTCATAAAGCCCCTTTTCAGTTACCACAGTTCCTAATCTATCTAGTGAATTATGATATTCTTTATATTTACCATATTTTGATTTTGTAATTGAGCAAATAGGCAAATCAATATTTGGAGCACAAAATTGCCTTTCATCACTACCTCTATCAAGCCAACTATAGGTAATATAATTTTTTTTATTATTCTTTAATATTTTTTTTGCAACAAAATCACTAAGTGTATTTCCATTTCTGGAAGGAATATAAGAAAATTTTTTTTCATCTCCAACACAAGTAACAACAAAACCAGCAATTATATTTTTTTTTAATTTATTAAAATTTTTATGAATATAAGCTATTGATCCAATTGTTTCTGGAATGAACAATATTCTATAACTAAAATTTCTTTTTTTTGATTTAATCCATTTTGCTAAGTAAGTTACTACAGAAATACCTGATATTTCATTATTTGCCATTTGAGGGTGACAAACATATGTTGAAAGAAGAATTTCTTTATTAGATTTTCCTTTTATAAAAATTTCACCATAATTAAGAACACCTTTTTTATGTTTTGAATTTATAAATACTTTATAATTTCCATTTTTAAGTTTTGATTTTTCACTATGCTTAATACAAAATCCCCAATCCTTTTTATAATAAGAAGTAACATAAGGAATAGCATTTTTAAGTTTAGGTAAGGAATAAAGTTTTTGAAGCAATTTATCTTTACTTAAAGTTTTATTAACAGGAATGCTATATCCAACTAAATGTAATTTATTATCACTAAATTTACATATTTTTTTCCCATTTGGTTTAACTATATATGCATCATGTACATCCCACTCCATTGGTATTTTCCAATCAAAAGCCTTATTTCCTGATTTAAAACTTTTAACTTTCATAATTGGCAAAATTTTTTTTATGTCTTTTAATGTCTCTCTCACACCATCACCTGACAAACTTCTGGGATGATCTATAATTTTTTTTGCAAAATTATATATTTGGTTATTTGTTTTCATTTTTAAAAATTGAATTTAATGAGTTCATAAAAATATTTCTTGTAAAAGTACCTACCCCTGGTAATAAAATTTTGTTAGAATATTTCGAATTGATTAAACTATGAAATGTTTTTAATGAATTGTCAAAATTTATTAGTGGCACTGATAAAGTTTTTTCAACATTAAATATTTTGTAATTTGTAAAATTTTGATTTTTTGCAACCATATTCATCATTTTTAATTCATTCCAAATAATTTCTTTAAAACTCTCTGAGTTTCTCCATACATCACTATTAATTTTAGTTGGGACCTCAGCTGAAATCACAAATTCATTAGAATTTGTTTTTTCTCCATAAAGAGAAATATTTGTCGCTCTATTAGTATAAATATTTATATCATTACCATGAATATATTGAAATTTTGAATGCAGAGTATTAGTTGCAAAGTAATATAAAACTTGTGAAACAAAATGATTATTTTTTTTGTCTGAAATTTTTTCTTCAAATAATTTTATAGCATCATCTAACTCTGTTACTATAAAGATATAATCAGGATTATGACTACCTTTATCACTATTTACCATTAGCCTGTCATTAGAGTTTGAAATCTGACTTTTTTCAGATATTATTATTTTTAAGCCCAATTCTTTTAATTTTTTTTCCATTTCACAAGCAATAAAGCCCATATTTTTACCTTTTGGATATAATGAAATTTGATCAAGATTCAAAGATTTCCTTCTAGAAGCTAGGCGTTCATTAAAAAAATTTATTTTTTTCAAAAAATTTGAAATTGAATCTGGAAAAATAGTTTGCCTATAACATAAAAAATGACTGTATCTCGACACGATTGAAGATAATTCATTAGCATTAAGATTTGTATTTCTTAAGCATGCTTTTTCTAAAATTTTACTAATATTTGAAGGAAGAGTATCTAAAAGATCTTGATAACTTTCTATATTTATATTTTTTTTTTTAAAAATTAAAAAAAGATATTGAATGAAGGAACTAAATGAGAATAAAAAGCCTTTATGTAGCCAATAAGGAATTCCATGATCTGGGTAAGTTTTATTATTGGTATAAGTTGCAGCCCCATAACCAAAATCGTAAAGATTTTTTTTATCAACAAATTCTTCTAAAATTTTTTTATTGTGAACATCAAAACCATCAAAAAAATGGTATCCTTTATCAAAATTTCCACCCAACCATTTAATTGGACTCATTACACCATAAATATTTTCATTTTTAGATAGTAAAGTTACGTCACTAGATTTTTTTAGACAGTAAAAAGCAGTCATCATTGCCCTAAATCCACTCCCAATGATAATAATTTTTTTATTATGGAATTTTGAAGTCATTGATTTTTTTTGATTTTATAAACTTATTAAACTAATTTAAACATTTTATCCGAGGTGTAAAAGACTTAATTTAATTATAAATATAGATAAAATAAGATAAAAGCTTCCCTAAAGTATTTGATTTAAAAAGAGTATTTTACATGTATATAGTCATAGCCAACTCATATGAAAAAAAAAATACAGACTTCCACTACATATACTTCTAAAAAGGAAAAAAAAAATAGAGATCAATTGATAAAGCTATTTAAACAATGGCCAAGTAGTGACGAATTTAAAATGCGAAATTTAGGTTTGTTTCAAAATAGAATAAATCTAATGAGGATTTTATTTATGAATGAATTATATCAAAAAACAATAAATGTAACTGGCGACATCATGGAATTTGGATGTAGATGGGGTCAGAATTTAAGTTTATTTCTTAACTTCAGGGGAATTTATGAACCTTACAATATGCAAAAAAAAATAATTGGTTTTGATACGTTTTCAGGATTCCCTTCAATATCTAAACATGAAAATAAAGGAAATAAAAAATTAGCCAAATTGGGAGCATTCTCAACCACATCTAATTACGAAAAATATTTAAATGAAATTTTAGACTACCAAACCTCCGAAAGTCCTGCCAGTCATTTTAAAAGACATAAATTAATTAAAGGAGACGCTTCTAAAACAATTAAAAAATATTTACAATCTAATCAGCAGACTTTAATTTCACTCGCTTATTTTGACATGGATATTTACAAACCAACTAAGGATTGTTTAAAAGCTATAAAGCCATATTTAACAAAAGGGAGTATAATTGGATTTGACGAACCAAACTCAAAAGATTTCCCAGGAGAAACAATTGCTATAAAGGAAATTTTTGGAAAAATTAATTTTAAACTTCATCAATCAAAATTTAGTGCAGGTTCGGGATATTTAATTATAGAATAAATTATTTATATGAAAAAAAAAATTACCTTTTGTTTTGATATAGATAATACTATTTGTAAGACTGAATTAAGTAATTATAATTCCTCTATACCTGATAAAAGAGCAATAGAAATGATCAACAAACTGTATGCAAAAGGACATATAATTAAAATAAATACGGCTAGATATATGGGAAGAAATAAAGATAATATTTCTAAATCTAATAAAAAAGGATACAAAAAAACAATTATACAACTTAAAAAATGGGGTTTAAAATTTCATAAGCTTTTTTTGTCAAAACCAAGTTCGGATATTTATATTGATGATAAGTCTTACGGCTATAATACAAAATGGAAAAAAAATTTTAAAAAATACCTGTGAAAACTAGATTATGAAGAATGTAAAAATTAAATATATTAATGATTATATTGATTATTTCAGCTCAACTGTTTTAAATTTAAAATCTCAAAAAGAAAAGATCGAAAAAATTTTTAAAATATTAACAAAATATCAAAAAAAAAATGCAGTCCATATTTTTGGTAATGGTGGGAGTGCCTCTATAGCTTCTCATTTTAGCATGGATCTAACTAATAATTCAAAAATAAAATGTTTTAGTTACAATGATACATCTACAATAACTTGTTACTCAAATGATTTTAAATTTGAAAATTGGATTTCGAGAGTAATAGAAAAATATACTAATAAAAATGATTTATTAATACTGATCTCTTCAAGTGGGAAGTCTAAAAATATGATTAATGCAGTAGCTACCGCTAAAAGAAAAAAATTTTATAAAATTATAACACTCACAGGCTTTGATAGTAAAAATCCTTTGAAACAAAAAGGAGATTTAAATATTTGGGTGAATTCTAAAAGTTATAATATGATTGAAAATACTCATCAATTTATATTATTACTTTTAGTTGATATGATTAAAAAATTAAAAAAATAAAATTACTCATAAAATTTTAAAATTTGTAAATTCTTATTACCCCAGGGTTTTTCATTAAGTAAAAATAAGTGTTGATCAATTTCTTTCAAATATTTATATACCCATTTTCTTTTAAAATTTTTTGTTAAAAATTCAACATTAGCTTTTCTTCCGTCAACTAATAAGATAGTTCCAGGAACTAAATAAAATTCAAATTTTAATATGTCACAAGACATTGGAACCAAATCATTATGAGCAGAGGAAAAATTATTAATAGAGTTTTTAATTTCAAATAAACCTGGACCATCTAAATATATAAAATCAGGATTGCACAATGGTAATATATTATATTCAGTACATATTCTAGAGTCGAACTCTCTCATTTTGACAGGTGAATATATCCAATTTACTTTTGCTTTTTTTTTCTTAATTAATCCAAATCTTTTTTTTGAAATATCTAAAAATTTTTTACTTTGATCTAAGGAAAAAATTTCAAATCTATTTTCTTTTTTTGGTAAACTTTTTTTTCTAATAAGTTTTTTTGAATTTTCATAAAATGAAAGCCCCAATACTAATGTTGACCATCCAGATCCGAACTCTAAAGCAGTGAGTCTTTTATTTAGAATAATTAATTTATAAAGAAAAAATAATTTTTTAATATTTGGTGCTAATATTTTTTTATTTTTAGAATATAATATTCTTTTATTGATACCGATCGATTTCAAGAACTCTAAAATTTTTGAATTTTTTGGAAGTTTTGGAATTTTAATTTTCATCAGAATTATTTAATACATTAAATCATTCGTATCATATCTGCTCATATTAAAAATATTTTTTTTATTTAGTATAGATTTTCCTGGATCAGCTGAGAAGCCGTAAAGACAATTTTTTTTCTTTAAAATAGAAATTGTATCATTGTTAAATGATCCATATGGATAACACATTATCCAATCTTTATTTACTTTAAATTTTTTAAGGAAAATAATCATTTTATTAATTTCTGATAGTTGATTATTAAATTCTAATTCTCCAAGGCGAATATGTTTATATCCATGCCCACCAATAGTCATCCCATTTTTAATCATATCTTTAATTTCTTTAATAGATAAATATAAATTTTTTGAAAATTCCTTCTCGTCTATTTTTAGGTACTTATTAAATAAATGTGTACAACATTTACTTCTGAGGGTAACAGGAATCCATGATTGAAGTAAATATTTAATATATTTTATTTTTTTATTATCATGTCTTTTAAAAAATTTTTTTTCAAAATTCATAAAAACTTTTTTACTTGGTATGTTAATGTAGTTTTTTTTAAGGAAAGTATTTATGTCTATTAAAATTGTATTTGGAGATTTTTGTTTATCTAAAATAAAATGGATTTTATTAGTATCCGTTACTCTGTGATTTAAGATATTTTCTGCTGATGGAAAAAAACATCCTGATATTTTTCTTTTAATAAGTTCAGGCATTACGTATTTATAGTGATCCTTGTAACCATCATCGAAAGTCAATAAACATGATTTTTTTGGAATTTTTTGATTATTTTTTAAAAATTCTTTAATATCCTTTGCAGAAATAATATTATAATTTTTTTTTAAAAAATTTAATTGATTTATAAACTCTTTAATTTCTAAACCTTTTATATTTTTATTTTTTGAATTTTTAATCGGTCTTACATAATGATAATTAACTGTTATAAAAGAGTTGATCATAATTAGGATGGTATATTATTTCCACAACAATATAATCATAATTATGAAATAGTACACAATGAATAAAAAAAAAAATTTACAGAATTTGTCATTTAAAATAGCTAATATAAAAGATAAAAAAAAAATTTTATCTTTTCTTAAAAAAAATTTTAATAAAAAACATATATTTATTAGAAAAAGGAAATTTTTTGATTGGCAGCATATTAAAGGAAATTCAATTACTTTTGGACTGGCAACGAATAATAAAAAATTAGTTTGTTTACAAGGCTTTGTTCCACAATCACATTATGATCAAAATTTATCAAAAAATGAAATTAGTATGACTATAGCAAGCGGTGGCAATAGTGCTCCACCAGCTTCATTGTTGAGGCTTTTTTATTATATTAAAAAAAAGATTAGAACAAAAATAATAATCACATCAGGATTTGTTCCGAGGACAAAAAAGTATAATGAAAAATTAGGTTTTAAGATTAATTTAATGGATCATTTTTTTAAAATTACAAAAAAAAATAGTTATAAACTACTAAAAGTTGGCAAAGTTCCTTATCAAAAAATAAAGATTAAAAATAATTTTTATAAAGAGTTAACAAAAAAAGATTTTAAGGATAATAAATTTAAAAAACTTTATAAGTGTAGTTTGCCACACAAATCAAATAATTTCATAATAAATAGGTATATTAAACATCCAATATTTAAGTATAACGTCTTTGAAGTTTTTGATAAACGCAATACGTGTATTGTAGTTATCAGAGTTATTAATTTAAAAAAAACTTCAATGATAAAGATTGTTGATTATATTGGAAAAGAAAATAATATTTCAAATATTGGCAACTTAATTGATTACCTTGAAAAAAAATATAAACCAGAAGTTATTGATTTTTGTTCATATGGCATTAATTCAAAATATCTTAAAAATCTAGGATTTTTAGATAGAAGAAAATTTAAAAATTTAATCATTCCTGATCATACAAGTCCCTTGGAAAAGAAAAATATAGATTTATTTACTGGACACATAGTCTCCAAAAAAAAGGAAAAATTTATAAGAATAATGAGAGGAGATGGAGATCGTGATAGACCAAGTTAGAATTTAACTTTATATTTTTTTAAGATTTCCATTCCTTTTTTAAAGGAACTAAAATCAACAATATCGTCAGTTTCAATACTTATTTTAAATTGTTCTTCTAGGTTGGATATCAATGTCATATGACCAATTGAGTCCCATTCTTGAATATCCTGATATTTTAATGAGGCTAATTTTGTTTTTTTTTCATCAATTGCAAAAGTATCAACAAAAATTTTTTGATATTTTTTTAAATTAGACATGGTTTAAGCGAATTAATTACTATAAAATTAAATTTAATCAAGATATTTTATGAGCAAGTTCAGAACTAAACCTCTTTCAAAATTATTTTATAATAAAGGTTTAACTTTATCATCTGGTAAAAAAAAACTGAACTTAGCGCAAATTAGTAAAAAAGAGATAATCCCATTTTTTCACAAATATGGAATTATTCTATTTGATAATTTTGAGATAAATTCTGATAGTTTTTTTAAGTTTACAAAAAGATTTACAAATCTATTTTCCAATGATGCAACAAGAAGAGAAACAAAATTTGGAAACAGATATCTAAAAAGTGTTGACATAGGCAATCATGTAATTGAAATGCATAGTGAAGCAAGTTTTACTATATCTTGTCCTGAAATAATTTGGTTTTATTGCCAAAAACCAATAAGAAAAAATCAGGGTGGATTAACTAAAATTTGTGACGGAATTGAACTCTGGAATCAACTTTCACTTAAAACTAAAAAATTTTTTCTAAAAAATCCTATTACTTTCAATAATAGAATTTATTTAAATGAAAAAAAAAAATAAAAAAGCTCAAAATTGGATGTTTAATTTCCCAGGTGCTCATGATGTGAAGATTAATTGGAAAAAAGGAATTATAGAATACAAATTAACTAAATTTTTGATGAATGAGACTAAATTTCCTAATCTTCTTGCATTTGCAAACCACCTACTCAGTGTTGAACAAGAAGATCAAATTATAGATTGCTTCTATAAAGAAAAGTACAAGATTCCTAAAAAAATTTTTAAGGAAATAAGAAATTTAACAAATAAAATTTCTTTAAATTTTGAATGGAAGAAAAACCAGATTTTAATGATTGATAATAAAAGATTTATACATGGTAGAACTGAAATTAAGCCTGGTTCAAAAAGAGATATTATTAACGTTCAAACTTTAAAATCAAATTTTTAAGTTGTCTTTAATTTTTTTTGAAATTTTTTCAGTAGTAAGACCATATTTTTTTAATAAAAAATTATAATCTCCACTAAAGGCATACTCATCATTTACACCAAAAAATAAATGTTTAGGTGAATTTTTAAAGGTTGCGGTAACTTCACTTATTGCTGAACCTAATCCTCCAATAATATTGTGTTCTTCAATTGATACAAATAACTTACTTTTTAAATTTTTCTTAATTACTGAAACATCAATAGGTTTGATTGTATGAACATTGATCACAGAGGCTTCTATTTTTTTTTCTTTGAGTTTTTTTGAAACTTCAATAGCAATATTTACCATATTCCCATTTGCAAAAATTGTTACATCTTTTCCTTTTTTAAGTGTAACAGATTTTCCTATCTCAAATTTATAATCTTTTTCGTAAATTATAGGTGCATTTGAAGAACCAGTTAATCTTAAGTAAACAGATTGATTATGTTTAAACGATGCGATTAAAGCTTTTACAAGTTCTAGCCCATCAGCTGGAGATATAATTGTTAAATTAGGAATTGATCTTAATACTCCTATGTCTTCTATGCAGCAATGCGTATAACCCAAAGGACCTAAAACTAAACCACTTGCTAAACCCACCATTGTAATTTTTTGTTTCATATAACCTAAGTTAACTTTAATTTGTTCACAACATCTCATAGTCTGAAATGGCGCAAAGGTAGTTGTTACAACTTTATATTTTTCATTGGCTAAGGCAGCAGCTATCCCAATCATATTTTGTTCTGATATACCTACTTCTATAAATTTTTCTGGAAAATTTTTTCTAAATCTATCTAAGCCTGCGGAAGTTGATACATCACAAGTAAGTACCATTAAATTATTGATTTGAGCTGCTATTTCATAGGTTGCCATTCCAAAAGTAGCTCTTTGTCCTATAGTTGACCAAATTTTAATTTTATTTTTATTTATATCAATCACTTAATTTAATTCATCCATAGCCTGATCATACATTGATTTACTTAAAACTTTATGGTGCCAGTCATTATTATTTTCTGAAAAAGAAAAACCCTTACCCTTTATTGTTTTTGCAATAACAATTTTGGGTTTATCAATTTTTTTAATATCTAAAAATGTTGTATACAATTTTTTAATATCATGGCCATCAATTTCAACAACATACCATCCAAAACTTTCCCATTTTTTTTTTAAATCAAGCAAATTTAAGATTTCTTTATTTGATCCAGTTTGTTGAAAACCATTATTATCTAATATTACATTTAAGTTATTTAGATTTAGATTTGGTGCCAACATTGCACCTTCCCACACTGACCCTTCATTACATTCACCATCCCCTAGCACAACATATACGTTATTAGGTTTTTGTTTTTTTTTAATTGCTAAAGCGACTCCAATGGCAGATGAAAATCCCATTCCTAAAGAACCAGTAGAAAAATCAATCCCTATTTTGTCGTTTTTGACTGGATGACCTAAAAGTTTTGAGTTATCTTTTTCAAACGTTGAAAGATCTTTTTTTTTTATTAAGCCAATTTCAGCAAGAGAAGCGTAATAAGCTAAACAAGCATGTCCTTTGCTAAGTATAAATCTATCTTTAGTTAATTTATTTCCATCTTTTTCCATTATAGATGAAAACAAAGTAGACAATATTTCTACAATTGATAATGCTCCCCCAAAATGTGAGCTATTAGCTCCTGCACTAAAGGACATTTTTAAAATGCTTAATCTTAAATTTTTTGAAAATTGTTTAATTTTTTCTATTTCTTCAAATGAATCTTTCAAAATTACATTCCTCCATCAACCCTGATTGTCTGCCCAGTTATAAAACTTGATTTATCAGAAGATAAAAAGAGAATTGTATTTGCTATTTCTTTAGGATTTCCGACTCTTCTTAAGGAAGTGTTTTGAACTACCTGTTCAATAACATTTTTTGAAGTATTGTTTTTCATCATATCAGTTTCTACAAGACCAGGTGCAACTATATTAACTCTAATGTTCAGTCTTCCTAATTCTCTAGATAATACTTTTGCTTGAGCGTTAATAGCAGCCTTAGTTGATGAATATATGTTTCTACCTGTATTACCGTCAAGAGCAGAAGTTGATGACACATATACTATGTTTCCATTTTTTGTCTTTGTTAAAGATTTTAAAATATACTGAGTAAAAAGTGTTTGATTAAAAAAGTTTACATCAAATAGCTTGTAAAAACTATCCATTGAACTCATTTGGAATAGAGAAGTTTCTATAGCTCCTGCATTATTAATTAAAGATTGTATCTGTTTTTCATAACTTAAAATTTCTTTTGCTGCAGTTTGTACAATTTTTTTATCTGAAAAATCTAGTTCGATTAAAATAATTTTATTTTTATTTTTTTTTTCAAGAGTTTTTTTATATTGACTTATTGAAGAACTTTTATTTCTTACACATGCAAATATATTAGCACCTTCTTCAGAAAAAACTTTTAAAGTTTCTTTACCTATTCCTTTATTACAACCAGTAATTACAACATATTTATTTTTGAGAGACATTTTCTACAAAATCATCTTTAGAAAAAATATCCTCAGCTAGAGCTGGCTTAAATATAGACTGTCCACTCTTGGTCATAAATTTTTTGATAAAACTTTTATCTTCTCCAGCTAGACACAAGTCACTATGTTCTGAAAAGTGTTTAATACTAAAACCAAATTTTACGATCTCTTTTAAACTTTGTTTAAAGATATTTCCAATTTTAATGTGTACATATGGACAAACCAATACATCGCCTATTGGAGTGACATATAGCCTATTCACAGTTGTACATCCCAATATTTTTTCATGATTTTTATCAAAAGGGTTCCAAACATTTCTTACAAGATTTTTGTATTCTTTTCTTATTTTTCTTAGGTATTCTCTATCTTTATCATCACATATTATTTCTTCTGCTTTTTGCCACATACCAGCTGGTACTGCAACATTTAGCAAAGTTTTATAATTTTGGTCTTTTGAATAATCTAACAACTGTTTTAAATGTTCAGTGTGTGCATTGTAATGCCCGACTGTAATATTTAAATATGGATCCATTCCATGTTTCTTTACATGTTTGAGAGCCTCCATTGCTCTTCTCCAAGAATCTTTTCTTCCTCTTATTTCATCATGGATTTTTTCATCCATACTATCTATGCTTACAGATACTCTACTCACATTTGCTTCAGCTAATCTTTTGGCCATTGATTCGTCTAAATGCCATCCATTTGTAGTAAGATACATATAAAATCTTTCAGGTCTTATAGCTTCTAATACTTTGAAAAGTTTTTTTGGTTGAAGCAGAAGTTCTCCACCTTGTAAGTCAAACTCAAAGTAACCTAATTCATCAGCTTGATCAGCTAAACTTCTAATTGCTTCATAATCAAGATATTCTTTTACATGATCTCCTTTAGGAGAATTTGTAAAACAATATTTACATCTTAGGTTACACGCATTATTGAAATTTAAATCTATACCTCTAGTTTTTGTTCCGACTTTTCCATCATTTTTTTGAACATAGTCGTAAAAATCTTTTAATTTTTTTACTAATCTGGGCTTCTTTAACAGTGATGATGCTATTGGCATAAAATAAATATGATTTTAACTAATTATAAACAAAATTACTTAATATTAAACTGTTTTATCTCATCAGGCAATATCAATGAAAACTCTGCATTACAACATAATTCATTATTGATTAATCCAACACCTTTAAATTTTCCCATTCCTCTTTTCCAAGATATTACCTCAGTTTCAATGACAAATTTTGAATTTGGAATAACTTTTTTTTTAAAAAATAATTTGTCAGCTGAAGTTAGATACATTATTTTCCCTTTATTATTTGGGAGTGTTAAAATTGATAATGATGCCATCTGAACTAAAGCTTCAACTTGAAGCATTCCAGGCATATTAGGATCGCCAGGCCAATGTACCTCAAAAAACCAGTCTTTTTCAGATAACTGTTTATAACCCTGAGCAAGCTTTCCTGGAATTACTTTTGTTGCAGAGTCGATCATTAAATATGGGGGGCGATTTTTTTGATATTCAAGTATCTGGTTTTTATCTAATTTAATTTCCATTAATCAATTTATGTTAATCGTACGAGTTAATCTCTCAATTATATTATATCCATCCCATTTAAAGTCTAGATCAAGAGCTTTGCCAACAGGCACGACTCTATCTATACCTCTAATATTATTATTTTGAATAAGTTTATTTAGAAAATTCTTTTTATAACCTAGATAAGTTATAGTTTGAATCTTTTCGTTCAATATCTTATTTAATTCATCCAATTTATTTATTTTTTTCTCAAAGAACAAACCAGAAAATCCTCTAAAATTATCAATATTAAATTTATTTTCTATCTGCTTAAGTTCAATTCTAAATATGATTTGATCACCTCTAATTTTTGATTTACATTTACTGATATCAAATAAATATTGATTATAAAGTTTATATTTTTGAGAAAAAACTTCTGGTGTGTATTTATAATTATTTTTTACATAATTTTCCATATTTTTCCAAAAAATATTTTGTGCTTTTTTAATATAAGATCCTTCCCAGAAAATTATATGTGGTGATGAACAGGCATTTTGGTCTAAAATAAATGTATCATTATAAAAATTTTTAACGATTCTTTTTATTTCATTTTGTGAAATCTTCTTAAATAAGTCTGACTGAAAAACAGAGATCGAAAATTTATCAACAAAAAACAAATCTGAACACTTTAGTTTTGTTTCAAATTTCTTAAATTTTTCTATTGTTTCGTCACTTCCCCAAATTAATCTTCCATCAACAAATGATGAAAGTTTTTTTGATATAAGGTCATCTTTTTCATAATATACAAAATGATTATTTTTTTTTAAATTAAAATATTTTTTTTTTTTAAATAATTTTTCAATCATCTTTAAAATTAAACTCAGATTTTTTAAATTCTTTTTTGATATTCTGACTATATTTCCGTTTCCTGATAATATTCCAAAAGCAAGAGAGTATATAGATGTAATAGGCACATTTGATGGCGGTATATGTAATATCAAACCTAATCCCTTTTTTAAATCATTGCCAATTAGTTTTTTTTTTAAATGAAGAAGATTAGACTTTCTGCACCAAAAACAAAAAGTTGCAATATCTGGATATTTAATGATTTCTTTTTTTTTAAATAAATTTTTTGATAGATCATCAAAAAAATCTAATGCTAATTTTGAAAATGGTGTAGAGTGAAAATGACCTCTTTTTTTATTCAAAAAATTGTTAAATTCGTTATCTAATTGTATCACTACAACCTCTAATTTCTGTTTTTGGCAGTCTACCGAGAACTGTAAAACATTTTCTGTTTAAATCATTATTACATTTACATTTTCCATGAACAATACCTACATCTTCAACCAAAATAGAATTCCCTGGATAACTGGATGGAACTGTTGATATAATTTGTATAATACCTTTTTCACCATCATTACAAATACTCATATCAGGCCTTCTTATAATGACATCAGAATAATCTGTTGTTAAAAATTTTCTGCATTTTTCGCACTCAATAAATATAGAACCTGTTTGCTCAATAAGACCATAGTAATTATAAACCTTTTTTATACCTACTTTCTTAAAAATTTTTTTTGAAAATTTTGAGTTATTAATTTTAAACTTTTCCATTTTTTTCCAACCACCACCATGTAAAAGAATTCCATTAGACATTGAATATTTTACTTTTCTCATGACAATCTCTGCTATCAATTTTTCAAAAACTGTAAAAGTAAAACCAAATATTAGATATTTTTCTTTAGAAAATTTTTTTAAAAAAACGTTTAAAATTTTATAATCAATATTTCCTTCTTCATTTAAAAGATAAGTATGATTATTTCCAAAAATTGAAAAACCAAATATTGCAGCATATTTGGCACCAAAATTATTCCTATTTTCTAAAGTAGGCTTTTTCTCAATTATAAGCATTGGTAGTCTCTTTTTTCCTAATATATTTGCCATAATATTTTTAAGAGCTGACAATTGATCTTTTGAATTTTTTTTATCTAAATAAATTTTTGATAAATTAGATCCAGTTGTCGATGACGAATTCAAAATTTTAAAGATTTTAGTCTTCTTGATACTGTACAGATCATTTTCTTTAAAGTTATTAACATGTAAAAAAGGCAAATCAACTAAACGATTTATATTATTTATACTAATTGAACGCGCTTTTATAAATTTTTTGTATTGCAAACAATTTTTATAATGTCTTTTTAATCTTTCTTTAACCTTATCTAAAAAATTTTTTTTTTTTATACATATTAACTTTAATTAGTAGATTTATTTAACAGCATATAGTCAACTTTGCCATTTTTATTAATTGGTATGAATTTAATATAATGCATCGATATATTTGCAATGTTTAATCCGATTTTCCTGCTTATTTCTTTTTTATACAAATCAAACTTATTTCTTTGATTTTTACTTACTATAAAAACTTTCAAAAGATTATCGTTTCCAGTGCACAAAATATTTTTCCATTTTTTTTTGAGAACTTTTTCTATTTGATCTAGATCATATCTAATACCATTGATTTTTAAAAATCTTGATTTTCTACCTACAACATAATAATAACCATTTTTGTCAAAATATGCCAAATCCCCGGTATATAACTTAAATTTATTTTTTCTTTTTATTTTTAAATCATAATTATTATTTGCATAACCTAACATAACATTTTTACCTTTATATATTAACTCACCAATATGTTTTTCTTTTTTAATATATTTTCCATCTGTTAATTGTATATGAAACTTCCCAGATCCTATTGGTTTGCCGATACTTTCGTATTTTTTAAATTTTGAAAGATTTATATATGACATCCTTGGAGAAGCTTCGGTTTGGCCATACATATTATAAAAAATAAATTTTTCCTTTAAACTTTTTTTTACAAATGCTTTAGAGACTTCAATATCTAGTTTTCCACCAGCATTAGCTAAAAACTTAAATTTGGCAAAATATTTTTTATCTAAGAATTTTTCAAGGATTTTAAATAAAAATGGAACACCATAAAAACAATTTACTTTGTTTGAAAAAAGAGTATCCCAAAAACTTTTTTCAACAACTGTTTTGTTAGTCAAAATAATGGAGGATCCACTACACAAGTGAGAATTAAGCACTGAGAGACCATAAGAATAACTAAAAGGTAAAGTTGTTATTGTTCTATCTTTCTGGCTTAATTTTAAATACTTAATTATATCAAAGGTATTATGTTTCAAATTTTTAAGAGACAATATAACAAATTTTGATGATCCCGATGTACCTGAAGTAGATAGCAACATTGCTATTTCCTTATTTATTCCTTTTAACTTTGATAAATTATTTTGATAAATCTCAAAATTAAAAATTTCTTTTTTACTTTTTTTTTTTAATTTGATTTTACTAAAATTTTTTGACTTTATTACTAAGTTTGGATTGAACTTATGTAAAATTTTATCAAAATATCCTTGATTAATCTGTTCATCTAAAAGAATTATTTTAGCTTTTGAATTTATTAGATAAATATAAAAGAAAATAAATTCTGCAGTATTATTTGTTATTAATAAAACTGAATTATTTTCAAGATTTTTAATTTTTTTTTTTAAGAATTTCTAATTTTTTAATAATATCTTTATAAAAATAAATTTTATTATATTGAATTAGTGCAATATTATTCTTGAATTTTTTAAGATTAAACATATTTAATTTTTGTAAAATATTAAGTTAACAAAGTTGTTTAAATTGATTTTTTATCATCTTCAATATTTATACGTATTTACAATCATAATATTGATCAAAAATTTAGACAATATTGTGGATGTGTAATTATTTTTATGTTTCTAATGCATAATTACCGTCAATTAAGTAAAATCATCAATTAATTAATATTAAAATTTTTAATTTAAGTCATCTTTTAAACAATTTTAAATAATTAAATTTAATTTATAAAAACTTGAGGATATATATTCACTTTTATTTAATTCAAATTTACTATGAAAAAAAAAATATCATGTATTGTTCAAGCAAGATTTAATAGTAAAAGATTTCCTGGAAAAGTTATGCTACCAGTAGTCAATAAGCCTCTTTTGCAACATCAACTTGAAAGACTAAAAAAATCAAATGAAATAAATGATTTAATTTTAGCAACAACAATAAAAAAGGATGACAATCAACTTTGTAAAGTTGCAAATTTATTAAAAGTTAAAGTATTTCGTGGTGATGAAAAAAATGTATTAAAACGTTACTATGATTGTGCAAAAAATAATAAATCTTCAATTATAGTAAGGGTAACAGCTGATTGTCCTTTAATTGATGTTAAGTATATTGATAAACTAATTAAGATATTTTTAAAAAAAAATTACGATTATTTAAGTAATTTGAATATAGATTATATACCTGATGGTTTTCACTGTGAAATATTTAAATTTAGTTCTTTAGAAAAAGCTTATAAGTTAGCCAATTCAAAGTTTCATCGAGAACATGTGACATCTTTTTTATGGTCTAATCCCAAATTATTTTTAGTTCATCATTTTAAAGGTAAAAAATTAAAAAATCATAGTAATAAAATAAGATTAACCTTAGATTATAAGCCTGATTATATTTTGATTAAGAAAATTTTTGAAAAACTTTATAGAAAAAATAAATACTTTTCACTAAATGAGATCACTAATTATTTAAAAAAAAATCAAAGCCTTTTGAAAATTAACCAAAAATATCATAAACTCCAGTGGAATAAGTTTCATAAAAAAAGAAATAAATATTTAAAATAGAATGATTAGTTACGGAAAACATAAAATAGATTCAAAGGATATTCGAGAAGTTAGTAAAGTTCTAAAAAGTGATTTTTTGACATCTGGACCAAAAGTTGAACAGTTTGAGAAAAAATTGATAAAAAAGTTTGGTGGTAAATTTTGTACTGCAGTAAATAGTGGTACCTCAGCTCTACATCTATTAGGAAAGGCATTAAATTGGAAAAAAAATGATATTATTGCGACAACACCAATTTCTTTTATTGCTACCTCAAACTGTATTGTAAACAATAATGCAAAACCCGAATTTATAGATATTGAAAAAGAGACTTACACTATAGATTTAAATAAACTTGAAAACAAATTAAAACATAAAAGATTTAAAGCTGTTATAGCTGTGGATTATGCAGGACACCCTTGTGATTGGGAGGGATTAAAATATTTATCTAAGAGATACAATTTTACTTTAATTAATGATGCTTGCCATTCCATGGGTGCAAAATATAAGCTAAGCCAAAAATATGCAATTAAATATGCAGACTTTGTTACTCAGAGTTACCATCCTGTAAAAACTTTTACTACTGGAGAAGGTGGAAGTATTATTTCAAAAAATAAATTTATTGATGAAAAAATAAAACTTATGAGAAACCATTCAATGATAAAAAGCAAAAGATTTGACCCTTGGGTTTATAAGATTTTTTCATCTGGAATGAATTATAGGATTACTGATTTACAATGCGCTTTAGGAATTTCTCAACTAGATAAAATAGAGAAAAACATTATCGAGAGAAGAAAAATTGCAAAAAAATACTTATTTAATTTAGAAGGATGTGAAAATTTTATTTTACCTAAAGAGTTGCCACAAAACTACCATGCTTACCACTTATTTCCTTTACAGGTATTATTTGAAAAACTTAAAATTGATAAAAAAAGAATGTTTAAAATCTTTTCTAATATAGGTGTAAAACTCCAAGTGCATTATATACCTATCCATTTACAACCCTACTATAAAAAAAATTTTAAGATTAATCGTAAAGAGCTTATAAATAGTGAAGAATTTTATAAAAGAGCTATTTCTTTACCAATTTATCCTGGTTTGAAAAAAAAAGATTTGTCAATGATTGTAAAACAATTAAGGTTAATTAACTAATCATGCAAAAAAATTCATATTTAATAACCGGTGGCACTGGTAGTTTTGGAAATGCTTTCATTAAAAAGCTTATAAAATCCAAAAAAAAGATCTCAAAATTAATAATTTTCAGCAGAGATGAACTCAAACAATCAGTTATGGCATCTATGTATCCTCAAAAAAAATATAAATTTATAAGATTTTTTTTAGGAGACGTAAGAGACTATGAAAGACTTTTGACTGCCACTAAAGGAATTGAAACTATCGTTCATGCTGCTGCTTTAAAGCAAGTTCCTTCTACTGAATATAATCCTTTCGAAGCCGTCAAAACAAACATTTTAGGAGCTCAAAATATTATATCTGCTTCATTGGCTAATGGTGTTAAAAAAGTAGTTGCTTTATCAACTGATAAGGCATGTGCACCCATTAATCTTTATGGAGCTACAAAACTATGTTCTGATAAGCTATTCATTTCAGCTAACAACATAAAAGGAAATAAAAATATTAAATTTTCTGTGGTGAGATATGGAAATGTTTTTGGAAGCAGGGGTTCAGTTTTCAATGTTTTTAAAAAATATAAAAAAAAAGGATTTTTTCCCATAACTGACAAGGCAATGACCAGATTCAATATTACATTAGATGAGGGGGTAAATCTCGTAATTGATTCATTAAATAATAACTTCGGTGGTGAAATAGTAGTGCCAAAGTTAAAAAGTTTTAAGATAGTAGACTTAGCAAAAGCAATAAAAAAAAATAATAAGATAAAAATAATAGGTATTAGGCCTGGTGAAAAAATACATGAGCAAATGATATCCAAAAGTGATAGTTTTAGTACTTTGGAAATGAAAAATGGCTATGTTATTCTTCCACAAAATAATCAAAAAATTTTTTCATATTACAAAAAAAAATTTAGAGCAAAAAAAGTTCCTCTAAATTTTGAATATTCAAGTGATTTAAATGGACAATTTCTATCATTAAGAGAGCTAGGAAAAATTATTTCAAAAGAAGAAAAAAAAATAAATGAATAGAAAATACGAAAAATTAATAATACAGATCAGTAATGCTAGGAAAAAAAATAATACTAATTGGATGAGCTTGTTAAGATTAGCAGTTCAATATGCACCAAATAAAGCTAAAAGAATTTTGAAAGATATAAATAAACAGGATCAAAAGATTTCTAAATTAGTAAGCAAAATATCTAAAAATTAATTTCTTAATTAATTTATTTATGAACGCCTATATATTAACTGAAATAACTAAAAGAGA
>MDTB01239853.1_pt1 | contig 49407 bp, 44 predicted proteins | sample 811161 | NCBI WGS metagenome assembly MDTB01 (sample SAMN05326650, study PRJNA326480) | marine metagenome | isolation source: seawater | place: Mediterranean Sea | collected 2009
ACCACGTTGATAGGCTGGGTGTGGAAGTGCGGTAACGCATGTAGCTGACCAGTACTAATAGCTCAATTGGCTTGATTTATGCACTGAAAAAAATTTATAGTTACATCTTATAAATTTGATATAGAATTTTAAAAAAAATGACTTAATTACGGTCATCAAAATATAATATTAGTTGTTTAAAAGACATATGTTTAAGTCAGATTTCTTAAAAAATATCATCAAAAACATATATAATTACATTTACCTTTTACCATTAAACAAATTTGTTTGATTTATTAGTTAATAAAATGTTATGATTAAATCAACTAATACTCAACCTGAATATGAAATTTGATAAGAAATTATCTTCAAAAAAGACAAAATGGACCTTCAAAAATAATTTAGTTGTAAAAAACTTCGACGAACATATTTTAAAATCAGTTCCCCATTATGTTGAAAGCCAAAATTTAATTGTCTCTTTATCTAATTTTTTTTTAAAAGATGGTAGTATTTTTTATGATTTAGGGTGTTCAACTGGATCTTTAATTGAAAAAGTTAAAAGAAAAAATAATGAAATCAAAGTAAATTTTGTAGGTCTAGATAATTCTAAGGAAATGATATCTTTTGCAAAAAAAAAGAAACTAAAGAATTGCAGTTTTTTTGTAAAAGATATTGTAAAGGAAAATATAAAAAATTCAGATATGGTTGTAAGTATGTATACTATGCAATTTATATTGCCAAAATACAGACAAAAAATTTACAATAAGATTTACAAATCTCTTAACTGGGGTGGAGCATTTATATTATTTGAAAAAATAAGAGGTAAAGATGCAAGATTTCAAGACATATTTAATTTTTTGTACTTTGATTTTAAAAAAGAAAATAAATTAGATCCTGTTGAAATTCTTGATAAAGAAAAATCATTAAGAGGTGTACTTGAACCCTACACAATACAAGCTAATGTTGATTTCCTCAAAAGAGCAGGCTTTAAAGATGTGACACCAATATCTCAATATTTAAATTTTATAGGTTTTTTAGCTATTAAATGAATTTTACAATTAAAGAGCTAAAGAAATGAGTAACAAATTATTAAAATAAAAAAAATCAAAAACGTATATGAAAACACTTTGCATAATCCCTGCCAGGCAAGGATCAAAAGCAATAAAAAATAAAAATATTCAAATTTTAGGTAGAGAAAAATTATTTATACATTCTTTAAAGTTTGCAAAAAAATTAAAATTTGTAAATCAAATTGTTTTTACTAGTGACTCAAATAAATATATTAAAATTGCATCTAAAATAAGAAATATATATTTATCTAAGAGACCAAAGAAATTTTCAACTGATAGGTCTTTAATGATTGATGTAATAAAATATGAATTAAACAAACAAAGAAGAATCGGAAATTCATTTGATTTTATTTTGATATTGCAACCAACTTGTCCATTTAGAAAAATTAAAGATTTTGAAAAAGGTTTTAAAATAATAAGTAATAAAAAATATGATACTGTTATTTCAATATCAAAAACAAAAGAACACCCTGATCGTTTAAAGGTTTTTAAAAATAAAAAACTTATTAATTATAATAAAAATTTATCGAGAGAAAATTTAAAACCACGCCAAAGTCTGGAACCTATATTCATAAGGTCAGGATCAATGTATTTATTTGATGTAAAACTTTTGGATAAAAATTTAATTGTTGGAAAAAATGTATATGGAATTATTGTGAAGGAGAAATATTCTATCAATATAGACAGTAAAGAGGATCTAGTTTTAGCAAGATTTTACTCAAAAAAGTAATTTATGAAAACTTTAATAAATATTATAAAAGCAAAAATTAAGTAACATTAGATGTGTGGTTTTTATTTTCAACTCAATAAACAAAAATCAAATTTTATTAATTCTTATAAAATTTCTAAATCGCTCAGGCATAGAGGACCGGATGATAAAGGAGTTTATGCAAAAAAAAAAATATTTGCTGTACATACATTGCTTAAAATTCAAGATGTTTCAAATAAATCAAAACAACCATTTAGTATAAGTTTTAAAAAACAAAAATTTAACATTATTTATAATGGGGAAATTTATAATAAAGATGAAATTAAAGAAAAAATTTTAAAATTAACAAAATATAAATTAAAAACAGATGGTGACACTGAGCTATTTCTTCTGTCCTTTATTTTATGGGGTAAAAAATTTATAGAAAAAATAGAAGGAATGTTTTCATATGTAATTTGGATAGAAAATACAAGTGAAGTTTTTTTTGGTAGAGATCAATTTGCACAAAAGCCTTTGTATTATTTTAATTCAGAAAAATATTTAATATTGTCAAGTGAAATAAAACCGATTTTAATAGCTCTAAACTTTCATAAAGAAAAAATATTTTTTAATATTAAGTCAATCAAACACTATTTTTTAACACTTAATTTTTCATACAATGAGAATACTTTTTTTCAGAAAATAAAACAATTAAATGGGGGCTATACAGGAAGTTTAGTTAAAAAAAAATTGAAAATAATTAAAACTTTAAAACTTAAATTACCTAATAAAAACGAAAAAAAAATATATGATATTAATAAGTTTGAAAATATTTCAGAATATATTGTTAATCAACATTTGGTCGGTAAAGTAAAAACTGGTATAGCCTTATCCTCTGGTCTTGACTCAAGATATCTGTTGTATTTAATTAGTAAAAATAAAAAAATTTTAAAAAATCTTACTGCTTTTACTTTTTCTTTTGAAAATTTTAAAAATGAAACTAAAGAGGCGTCAAATATCTGTAAAAAACTTAATATAAAACATTATATTGTTTATTATAAAAATAAAGAATTTCTGAATCAGTTTAAAAGATCACTTAAATACAACGAATTTCCTGTTGGTGGCTTACCTCAATTAGCCATGTTTAAATTATGTGAGAAAGCTAGAGAAAAAGGAATTAAAGTACTAATTGGAGGGTATGGTGCAGATGAGCATTTTGGTTCATACAAAACATTTTCACATCAAAAGATAAAGGAAAATCAATTAGTTGATGGAACATTAATAAAAAATGAAAAATTTCTTAAAAAATCAGAAAAAAAAAAATATGGAAGTGAAATTTCAAAAAATTTAATTGAAAAAAAAATTAGTTATTTCCTTAATTTAAAAATACCAAGAACTTCGTTAATGTGTGATAGATTTAGTATGTCTAGTTCAGTAGAATTTAGGAATCCTTTTTTAGATAGAAGATTATACGATCATATTAATCAATTAAAAAATATTGAAACAAAAAAAAAATATCCAATAGTTAATATTTTAAAACAAAACGGTTTATTAAATAAAAAATATAATAAAATTTTTAATCAATCTCCCCAAAAGCAAATCATGAAAAAAAAAAGTATTATTAAAATTTTAAAAAATATTATTAATGATTATGAGTTTATTGAAACCATAAATTTTATTAAATTTAAGAATGTTTTAAAAAAAATCGACGAAAATCAAATGTTAGCGTGGCAAATAATTAATATTTATTATTTTTTCCACACTTTTAAAAATATAATCATCCAAAAAGATTTAAAAAAAAAGATAAAAAATTAAATATTAAATAAAATTTTTATTACCTTCATTTAAAAATTCTATAAACACTTGGGCAAGTTTTTTTTATATTTAACTTTTTATATTTTTCAATATTAGAAATTCTTTCAACATCATACTTTAAATTAGATTTGCTGATATTTTTACATTTCTCTTCTGCGTAGACATTCTTAAAAAATAATAGATAAAATGAAATTATAAATTTTGCATTAATGTAATTGAAGAAGTTTTTTATACTAGATTTTTTTTTTTCAAGTGATGAGGATTTAATTATATGATCAAAAAGTTTTTTTGATGAAAAAAAATTATCGTTGATATTAATTAATCTTTTTTTGAGTGATGAAATAGGATTTGACTTTATTAATTTTTTTCTATTTATGAGACTGTTTAGCTCTAAAAAATTATTCAATTTAATTGAATTATCAAAGAAAGTTTTATCTAAAAAATGTATTTTTTTTGGAACTTTGTAGCTTACTGACGGTACACCTAAAATTTTTGCCTCGATTGATGTTGTGCAATAATCAGATAATACCAATTTAGATCTTAGGATCCACGGTATAACATTATATTTTTTTGTTACTAAAACATTGGGGTATTTTTTTAGATAATTATATCGATCAGAATTTTCAGATGGATGAGGTCTTATGACGAATTTTTCATTTGGATTATTTTTAATAAGATTTAGCATTGTATTGTTAAACAACAAAAATCTTTTTTTTTTATAATTTCTAAATTCAGTATAAATTTTTTCATCTTTTTTATTATTTATAAAATTATTTGATTTTAATTTTTTTTCTAATTTTTCCCCTCCTAAAAAATGATTAGCATGTCCAAATGTCATGTTAATTAAAGTATAATCTCTAATACCAATTTCATTAATTTCTTTTTGAAATAATGATCTATATTTTTTTTTTAATATATCAATTCTGGGATTCCCTAAGTTTAGAATTTTTTTTTTTTGCTTTTTATTTGTATTCTTTTTTATTAAATTAAATTGTTTGTCACCCCAGCACAAAAAAAAATCAATTGTATTTAATATTTCGTCTGAAGCTCTTGTAGATATATAAGTCTCGTCGTTAAGTGTAACCAACCCTTCTTCATCGTAAGCAAGGACTTTAAAATTATTTTTTTTAAGCTTTTTATAAAATGGAAGATAAGTTTTTGTAGTTTGTAACCCTAGATAAAAAGAATTTGTGTAAAATTTTGTCATTAATTCTATTTCTCTTTTTCTACCAAAATAAACATCAAACCCTTTTGAGGCGAACATTAAAGATATTAATAATCTAGGAAAATAGTCACGCGATCTAACTTCAATGGGTACAAACAGTATTTTTTGCATTGGAATTTGATTTATATCATATATAAAATTTTTTTTAATCTTAATAAAATATTTCAATAAAATTTAAGTTATTGATGGATAAAATAAAAATAGCATTTGTTGGGACTGGGTACATGGCTAACGAATATGCTAGAGTTTTAACAAATGAATTTAAAAATCAAACTCAATTGGTTGGTGCCATAAACAGATCCAGTAATAGCATAAAAAAATTTATAAAAAAATATAAAGTCCTTAAATCTTACACAAAATTAAAAGAAATGATGGAGTCTTCTAATCCAGACATTGTAATTGTTAGTGTAAATGAATTATCCACATTAAAAATTCTTAAAATTTTATCGAATTATAAATGTAAATGTTTAATTGAAAAACCAGTTGGGATAAACTTTGAAGAAAGTAAACAAATATTAAAATTAAATAATAATAATTTTACACCTTTAATTTGTTTAAATAGAAGATATTACTCATCAATTTTAAATGTTAAAAAAATTATTTCAAATGACAAAACAAAAAGAATTATAAAGATTTTTGATCAAGAAAATCCATTAGCTGCTAAAAAGTCTGGCAAACCTACTAAAGTAGTAAAAAATTGGATGTATGCAAATTCTATACATATGATTGATTTAGTATATCTATTTGGAAGGGGAAAAATCATAACTGTAAAAAAAATAAATAAGACAAATATTTTAAAAGAGGGAATTACTTCAACTATAATTTATTTTGATAGTGGAGATGTTGTTTTTTATAATTGTATATGGAATAGACCTGCTCCCTGGTGTGTTCAAATATCAACAAAAAAATACTTTGTAGAACTTAAGCCTGTAGAGGAAATATCTTTCTTATCAAAAAAAAAAAGAAATTGGAATTCCTTTAAAAAATCAAATTTTGATATAAAGTATAAGCCTGGCATATATTATCTTCTTAGCGATGTTTTAAAATCGAAAAAAAATAATTTACAAGACTTAAGATATTCTCATAAATTAATGAAACTTATAAAAAGAATATATTTTGACTAAAATATTAATTATAGGGCTTGGAAAAATAGGCTTTTATCATTTTGATAGTTTATTTAAATCAAAAAATTATTTTCAAATAGATTGCGTTGAAATTTCTGAAAATAGAATTAATCAAATTAATAATTATATAAAAAAATCAAAAGGAAATGAAAAAGTAAGAATTTATAAATCTTTAAATATGATTGATAAATACTATGATTTTTTAATACATGCTACAAATTCTGATGTAAGATTAATCACACTTCAGAAAATTTTAAGTATATCAAAAATTAAATATTGTATTCTAGAAAAAAATTTATCAGGAAGTTTAATTGAATTAAAAAAATTTAAGCATATCCAAAAAAGATTTAAAAAATGTTGGGTAAATACTTTTCGTCATGAAAGTACTTTGTGGCAAAAATTCAAAAAAAAAGTTAGTGTTAAAAATATTTTTTTGATTGAATTTAGAGGTATTGAGGGCTTGGCTTGCAATGCCATTCACAATATAGACTTAATAGCATCATGGAAAAAAAAACTACCTTTAAGTGTAGAAATTACAAATTTACAAAAATGGTATAAGAGTAAAAAAAGAAAAGGTTTTGTCGATTTTTGTGGAGAAATTGAGGTTATATTCCCAGATAATTTACGCTTATTGATTAGAGGTTATGAAGGTCATCAAAATTTAAAATGTAATATTTTTGAAAAAAAACAAAAATGGACTTTACTAGAAAGTGCTGGAATGTTCTTTTCAAAAAATGAAAAAATAACAGGAACATTTGAATACCAAAGTGTTATGACAAATAAATTAATAAATAAAATAATTAAAACTGGAAAATGTGATCTACCTGAATTAAATTGGTCTATAGATTGCTATACAATATTATTAGAGGCATTATTGAAAAATTGGAATCAATGCTTCGAAACATCTGTCAAAAAAATTTCAATAACTTAAAATTAATATTTAAATCTTTGGAACTTTATCAAAATGTTTGTTATAAAATAATTCTTTCTTAAATTTTAGATTTTTCAATTTTTTTTTTACACCAAGATAGTATAAATTTGTTTTTTTTTCGTTTATGTGTTGAAAAGTTTTTTTCACTTTCATAAAAGTAAAATTACAAATTATTTTCTTATAACCAAATTTGTGTGCTAGTAAATTAATTGTTGTTGGTCCTAATAATCTATGATGGTTAAAATTAAAAAATTTTTCTTTTATATTATTCGGAAATCCCTTTGAATCTAAGAATAGTAAGGAAGATTTTTTTGAATAAAGATTTATTTTCTCCATAACTTTATTAAGATTATTAACATGCTCTAAAGACCCAGAAACTATTATAAAATCAAAATAATTTTTTTTTAATTTTAAATCTTCAAAATTTTTTGAAAAAGTATTTTTTAGTTTGTATTTCCTTTTTACGAGATTTAGCAAATCACTATCAGGATCAACTCCGTAAACATCCCATCCATTTTCTTTGAATATACGTAACTTACCACCTCCACCACAACCTATATCAAGCAGTCTTAAATTTTTTCTGTTAGGGAAATATTTTTTAAGTTTTTTAAATAAAAATTTCCCTCTTTCATAAGAGTTCTCAATTAGCTGATTATTTCTTTTTTTGTCTCTATTTAGCAATTTAGGATAAAGTTTAGAATAATAGTATTTATGAAACTTAGGACTAAATTTTATTTTTTGCTGTATAAGTCCACATTTAAAACATTGAACAAACGGAAACTCAATAAATATATTATCTGACTTTAATAATGTTGTATTTGAAAATGGAACAAGTTTCTTGTGGTTACATAACTGGCATTTTCTAATTAAAGAATATTCTATTTTTTTTTTAATATTTAATACATTTTGTAAATTATAAATAATTTTTTTTTCCATAATTTTCTTTAAATTTTTGTTAGTTATATAATCTGACTTATAATAAAATTTAAGTATACTTCAATTATTATCTAATATAATAAGACTAAAGATGCAATCACTTCTATTTATTGGTAAAAAAAATAGTTTTATTGGAAAGTTAATCATCGCAAGATTAAAAAATAATAAAATTAAAATTATTTTTTTTAACAAAAAAACAATTTATTTAAAAAATTTTATTAAAAAACAAAAACTAAAAATAAGTTTTTTGTGGACAAACTTTGGTTTTGAAATAGATAATAAGATTATTGATTTAATTAATAATCCTAGGTTAATTATTATCTCACAAACAACTGGTTTAAATCATATTAATTATGATAAAAAAAAATACTCTAAAATAAAGATAATATCTTTAAAAAATGATAGTAAATTTTTAATGTCTATTCCATCGACAGCTGAACATACTTTTGCACTATTTCTTGCCCTTGCTAAAAATATTGTTGTAAGTTTTCAAGATGTAAAAAAAATGAATTGGAGAAGAAACTTATTTCTTGGTCTTGAGGCAAAGGGATTATATTTTGGTATTATTGGAAATGGTCGTATTGGAAAACTTCTAGGTAAAATTGCAAAAAGCTTTGGTATGAAAGTTTTATTTTATGATTTAAAAAAAAACCTTAGACATATAAGCTTAGATAAGCTGATTAAAAAATCGGATGTTATTTCATTAAACATTGATTACAGACCAAAAAATCAAAATTTCATAAATAAAACTCATTTTAATAAAATGAAAAAAACTTGCCTTTTTATAAATAGTTCACGTGGTGAAAATGTTAATCAAAGAGATTTACTGTTTGCAATAAAAAATAAAAAAATTGCAGGTGCAGCATTGGACGTTTTGGAAGAAGACTCTTTATGGAATGAAAAAATTCCTAAGAGTTATAAAAGTATAATAAATTATTCAAATAAAAACTCCAATTTAATTATAACTCCACATATAGGTGGTTATTCAAAACAAGCATTGGAAAATACTTTTGAAAGAATTATAAACAAGGTAATTAAATTTATAAAATAAATGATTAAAACTTTTAAAGAATTTTTGAATAAACCAAGAATTGTTGCAGAAGTTGGACTATCACACGAAGGTTCAATAAATAAAGCTTTTAAGATTATTGATAAATTAGCAAAAATAGGCGTGGATGTTGTCAAATTTCAAACACATATAGCGTATTTTGAATCAACGAAGGAAGAAAATTTTAGAAAAGGCTTTAATTTTAAGCACAAATCTAGAATAGATTATTGGCGGGACCATGAGTTTAATAAAAAACAATGGACACAAATTTTTAAATATTGTCAAAAAAAGGGAGTTTTATTTGCAACATCACCCTTTTCTATTGAAGCATATGAAATGTTAAAACATTTGAAACCACTTTTTTGGAAAATAGGCTCAGGAGAGTTTTTCTCTGAAGATTTAATAAATAAAATTGTAATTGATAGACAAAATATAGTTATAAGCACGGGTCTTTCTAGTTGGAAAGAAATAAGCAATAAAATATCTTTCTTTAAAAAAAAAAATACCAATTTTGTTATTTTGCAATGTACTACAAAATATCCCTCTGACGAGCATGATATAGGTATTAATATTCTTGACGAGTTATCTAAAAAAAAATGTTTTGCTGGTTTATCGGATCATAGTGGATCAATTTATCCTAGTCTTTTAGCTCTTGCAAAAAATGTTTCTATAATTGAGGTTCACGTAATAGATAACAAAAAGAAAAATCAACCAGATGCAAGTTCTTCATTAGATTTTAACCAAATTAAGCTCCTTATTGAGGCTAGGGATAAATTTTTTATTATGAATAAGACTAAAGTCAATAAAGATAAAGTAGCAAAAAAATTGTTTAAATCTAAAATTCTTTTCACAAAAAGTGCATCTCTTAAAGAGAAAAGACCGAAAGGATATACTATAAAAAAACAGGATATAATTTTTAAAAAACCAGGAACAGGTTATGGTTATAAAGAATATAGTAAAATTGTTGGTAAAAAACTTAGAAATAATCTAAAAGAAAATGTTTTAATAAAAAAAAAACATTTAATATGAAAAAAAAAATTTGCGTAGTAATAAATAATAGAGCTAACTATGCCAGATGCAAATCATTATTAGTAGAATTAAAAAAAGACAAAAGATTTGAACTGAGTATAATTGCAGGTGCTTCAACATTGCTTGACAAATACGGTTTAGCTAAAAAAGTTATTGAAAATGACGGATTTAAAATAAAAAAATTCATTTACTCAATTGTAGAAGGTGAAGTACCTATCACAATGGCAAAATCAACTGGTTTAGGAATTATGGAACTTTCAACCTCATTTATAGAAATTAAGCCCGATTATGTAGTTGTGATTGCTGATAGGTTTGAAAATATTTCTGTAGCAATTGCAGCAAGTTATATGAATATAAAGTTAGTTCATATTCAGGGTGGAGAAATTACTGGTTCAATAGACGAAAGTGTAAGGCATGCAATAACAAAATTTGCACATATTCATTTTCCAGCCACCAATAACGCAAAAAAAATAATTAAACAGCTTGGTGAGAAAAAAGAAAATATTCATGTAGTAGGTTGCCCATCATTAGATTTAATCAAAAAGAATAATTTAAATGTAAATCAAAAATTTTTTGATTTGAGACCAAGTTTAAATGGAATTTTAAAATTTAAAAAAGGCTATATTTTAGTAGTTTTTCACCCCGTAACCACAGAATTTAAGACTATAGAAAAACAGATAAAAGAGTTGATAAAAGTAATTGATATTTTAATTAAGAAAAACTTCCAAATAATTTGGTTGTGGCCGAATGTTGATGCTGGATCAGATATTGTATCCAAACAAATAAGGATTTACAACATGAGACAAAAAAAAAAATATTTTTTTGTATAAAAATTTTACACCCGAGGACTATATTAAAATTTTAAAAAATTCAAAATTAATTATGGGTAATTCTTCTTCTGGTATAAGGGAAGCATCTTATTTAGGAGTACATGCAATAAATATTGGCTCAAGACAAAATAACAGAGAAAAAGGTAAAAATGTTCATGATGTATCATGTGATGCAAATAAGATACTGAAAGTTTTTAATAAAAAAATTAAATTAAGATCATGTCCAAAATCTAAATTGTATGGTCAGGGTAATGCTGCCAAACAAATAATAAGAATTTTATTTAAAAAAAAAATAAATATTAAAAAAGAATTTAAAAGAATCTAATAGGATCTAATGAAAAAAAAAGTCTTGGTAATTTTATCAAGTAGACATTATACAAAATATTTAACATTAAAATCTTTTCAAAATTTAGATAAAAAATTTGATGTTTATTTTGCCTTAAAAAAAGGTTGTTACAAAAAAAAAAATAAATTTTATTTTTATAAATTAAACTCAAATAATAAGTATATCTTAAGATATTTCGATTTAATAAGGTTACGATCTTCAAAAAAGATAAGATCTTTGGTTTCACCTTTATTATTTAGATTTCCAACTTTTCGTTATTTTAAAACAATATTCCTCGAAAAAAAACACAGGTTTCCTTTTTTGGTTTATTTAAAAAGTTTTTTTTTAAAAAATATTTTTTATAAAATTTTATCAAGCATTTTTTTATTTGAAATATATCAAAAGTTTTTATTCATTAAGATAAAAAAAAAAAACTGGATTTGAAACTTTAATTGAAAAAATAGATCCACGTCTTATTATATATCCTACACATTATATTGAACCTGATATGATATATATAAATAGATCTGCACAATTAATAAACTCAAAAACTTTTTTTATTGTTGATAATTGGGACAATTTGACAACAAAAGCTGCTATGCTTCAAAAAGCAGATTATATAGGTGTATGGGGTGAACAATCTAAAAAACATGCCATTAAATATTATAATTTTAAATCAAAAAATGTTTTTTTATTGGGTAATAATCGAATAGATAAATATTTTAAATACAGAAAAAAAAAATATAAAAATATAATTAAGATTGATAAACCTTATATTTTATTCCTAGGAACAAATTTACTTTTTAGAGAAGAATTAAAATGTTTAAAAATTTTAGATGAAAAAATAAATCAAAATAATTTACATTCTAGGCTAAAAATCATTTATAGATTTCATCCACAATTATCTGAAAAATTTAGAAGTGATTTTTCTGAAATTAGACTTAAAAATATTGAAATAAATATACCATCAAGTAAATTTTCCCACTTAGGAGAAAAAAATTTAATAAGAACTAAAACTCAGTCAAAAGATTATTTCCCATTAATACAAAATGCAAAATATTTAATGGGAATGACCGTTACAACAGTCACCTTAGAAGGTTTTATATTTGGTAAAAATTATATCCTTCTTGATTGTTTTGATGAACAAAGTTCTCATGTATCTAATGTAATAAATAAATATTCAGAGTATCATAAAGGAATTGATAAAGTTGAAATTTTCAAAAGAGTAAAGAGTTATACTGATTTCTTTAGTTTTATAAAAAAAAAAAATAGAAAAATAAATCAAAGAAAAATAGATAAACAAATTAATTTTTTTTATTATAATCAAAATGTAAATTATCAGTTAAAAATATTAAAAAGTGTAAATAAAATTTTATGTGTGGATTCATAACAATTGTTGGAAAAAACCTAAGAAATTTAAATAAAAATTATTTTTTCTATACTTCAAAAAACAATACTCATAGAGGTCCAGATCAACAGGGTCACTATTGCGATAATTATATATTCTGTAGTGCCCAAACACTAAAAATTACAAAAAAATCTAAATTTTCTGACCAACCTTATAAAAGTAAAAATGGAAGATTAATAATTACTTTAAATGGACAAATTTATAATTACATCGAATTAATTGATGATTTAAAAAAAGATTTTAATTTTAAATATGAAAATGAACTTGAATTAATTGAAAAGTTATTCTTAAAGTATGGTAAAAATTTTGTAAATTTTTTAAATGGAATGTTTGCAATATCAATATGGGATGTAAAAAAAAAGACGCTTTATCTTGTTACTGATCATTTTGGTATAAAACCTATATATTACACAAAATTTCAAAATAATTGGTATTTCTCATCAGAAATCAAGGATTTAAAATTCATGATACCATATTTTCATTTTCAAGAAGATGAGGAGACTGTTTCTAATTTTCTCAAATTTTCAATTTCTAATAATAATGAAAGTACTTTTTATAAAAATATCAAAAAATTCTCTAATGCCAAAATTGGAATATTAAAAAATAATGAATTAATAAAAAAATCTTATTGGGATTTAAAAATTGAAAATAATCAAGAACCAGATTATGATAAGCTTACTGAATTATATTCGAACAATTTCAAGCTATACTCAAGCACATCTATAAAAAAATCCTTTGCCCTGTCTTCTGGTTTTGATAGTAACTTTATATTACAGCAATCAGTTAATGATAAAAGTTATAATATAAATAAAGACATATCAGTAATAAGTAATTTAAAAAAATATCATAAAAATTCAGAATATCATCAAAATATAAATTTTTTTGATAATTATCCATTTAAGATTGATTTGTATTCTAGCAAAAAAATATTAGAACCTAATTCTCTAGAAGATTTAGAATATGTTACCGAACAACCTGTTCATAGTTCTAATATCTATGTAAGTCTTTTACTTAGGAAATATTTAAAATCGAAAAATTATAATGTGCTTATTACTGGACATGGTTCAGATGAAATTTTTGGTGGTTATAATAGAGCATTTTATGATTACATGTTTGAATTAGATAATTTTAAAAATAAAGATTATTTATTTAACTTTGTTAAAGCTTCTCAAAATTATTTGGGTAAGAGTAAAAATCAAATTTTTAAAAACTTTAAACTTATAAAAAAAAATATAAATTATAATCAAAATTATTTTGAAAATATAAAATTTTTTTTTAATAAAGATTATCTTAAAAAAAACCAAAGCAAAAATAAATTTAATTTTTCGAGTGCTGATAAAAAAAATTTTTTAAAATTTAAATTAAAACAACAAATTTTTAATCATGACTTACCTTATTCACTAGCAATTGAGGATAAAATTTCCATGGCCAACAGTATTGAGACTAGAGTTCCTTTCTTAAATAGAATATTAGTTGAAAATATTTTCAAACTTGACTCTAAATACTTTTTAGAAAGTGGAATAAATAAAAGCATATTAAGAAACATCAGTAAAAAATTAAACCATTTTCAAAATTGGAGTGTAAAAAAGTATCAACTACCAGGAGATGATTATCTTTTTTTAAAAAAACAAATAAATAATACTACAATAGAAAAAATATATGACGATAATAATTTAGATAAAATTATTAATAAAAAAATGATAACTAAAGAAATGAAAAATTTGAAAAAAAACCAGTTATCCAACAATTTTCTTATATTTAGAATATTAAGTTACCAAAGATGGAAAAATCAGAATGTTTAATTAATTTATATTTAAATTAACTTTAATAAAGTGATACTTTTTAAAACTAAAATAATACAAAAATTCTGAAGACCACTTAAATTTTTTTAAAATTAGATTTTAATATATTCTTTGGCTTTATAATGATTAATTACATTTTTCTGAAAACCATAGATCAATTGATCTTTTCGATCTAAAAAAATATTATCTTTTTTTTGATTTCTAAAAAATAATGGTGATTTTGCGCTAAATGGAGGTGTAAAATGCAAAAATATAAGTTTCCTTGATTTTATAGATTTTCTACTTCCAAAATGATAGCACCTACATGTATCAACAAGATATACTTCATTTTTTTTCATAGTTAGTTCATTTAATTTTATTTTAAAATTTTGTTGAGCAAGTTCATCTGAAATTTTTTGGTTTCTTTTTATTATTATTTTATCATTAATTAGTTTGTTGTAAATAATTCGACTTTGTCTAGCATCGACAACATTTAGTGGACCATTGTCGCTTGTTATTTCATCAACTGGAATAAAAATTTTTATTTGTTTATAATCATCTGGATCTAAGTGTAGTGATCGTGATCCTGTTTTTTCATCGCTTACATTTGGGGAATACCAAAAAGCTGCCCCTATCATTATAGGTAAATATTTTGTATAAGAGGAAATTATATCAATAAATGGATCTGAAATTTTTTTAATATTTTCATCTATTTCAATTTCTTTTGATTTTAGGAAGTTCTCTTTTTGTGTTCCCTTACCAATATTTACCCAGTCAATTTTATTGAAATTTGACTTCAATTTTTCTAAATGCAAAAAAAAATTTTTATTATTAATAAAATTTTCTAGATTAATTTTAATAAAACCGTCACGTTCTAATTTTTGTAATTTATCATAATCAATTTTGTTAATATAACTTGCTCTTTCTTTAAGTTCCTTATTTTTAAAAAATTTTAAATATTTATAAAAATTTTCTATTTTTGTATAATCATCTTTTCTAAAAGAAGCACAAAATCTAAGATTTCGTAATAAAGATTTAAAATTTCTAAAAATTTTTTTTTTCATAAAATATAATATAAATATTAATAACCAAAATTCTATATATTATTTATTTAAGATCATATATAAATTTTGAATTATGATAATTTTAAAATCTAAAATTCAAACTTTTATAAAAGTTCCTGGTGAATTTTTTAGATATAGAAATAAATTTTTAAGAAAAGCATATCATTTTATATCTAAATATATGCATTTTAGGACAAACCGCTTAAGAAAACTAAATAAAAATTTTGATTTTAAAAATAACTCCTTTTTGGATTTTATTGATCCAAAAGTTGGATATAAAAAATATGACAAAGAAATTTTAAAAAAATGGAATATTGAAATTGAAGATTTAATAGAAAATATTAAAAAAAGTTTATCATCTTTTAACTTTGATGAATTAAAAAAAAAAGATGAAAATATAATTAAATTATTTTCTTCAAAAGATTATGATTGTTCTTCTTCAGAATTTAAATTTGTATCAAATGAAAGTTTATTAAAAATTATATCTGAATATTTAGGAAGTGTTCCATTACTTACTCATATTTCTTTATGGTATTCTCCAAATTCCAAATCTCATGATGGTAGTAGTCAAATTTATCACCTAGATCATGAGGATTATAAACAAGTAAAGGGTTTTTTGTATGTTTACGATGTTGATGATTATACAGGCCCATTAAATATTATTAATATTAATCAGAGTAACAGTATACAAAAAAAGATTAATTACAGGTTAAATAAAACAGGTAAAAGAGTAAGTGATGAAACTATTAAAAATCTTAAAGATAAAAATATTGAAATCAATGAAATGGTAATGAATGGTAAATCTGGAGATTTAGTTTTAGTTGACACAAGTAATTGCTTTCATTTTGGATCAAGAATGGCTTCAAAACCAAGATTTGTTTTAGCGTTTCAATATATTACACCATTTGCTTTTATCATAAATTGGAACTGGCAAAAATATAATGGATTATATCATAAGTTCTGCAAAAAATTTGAAACCAAACTTGTAAAAAGAATTACTGGAAAAATCATCTAAATAAATTTAAATTTTATTAATTTTTAATAGCAAAACATCTATAAAAAAATTATTTAAAAAAAGTTGTTTCCGACGAAATATTATTAAGTTAAATAAAGTATTTATAATGAAAAAAAAATTATAGGACTTTTAGAATGACAATAATTTTTTTATCTTGAAAAAGTCAGATTTGTCAAAGGAGCACATTATAAGATATCAAATATTGTATGGATGCTAAAGTCTAACATTTTTCTTGGTTATTTGTATCTGAATAAGGTAAAAATTTGTTGATAAAAAATATTAAAAGATTAATTAGATTTATAATAAAGTGAAAAATAATTTTACACTAAATAAGATAAATAATAACTTTTCTCTTTCTTGGATCAAAAAATTAATTATTTTATTATTTAGATTTCATGGAGTTATTTTTGAATTTTTCTATAAAAAAGATTTTTCCTTCAAAACAAAAAATAATTTAAAAAGCTTTTTTTTTGGTTATCATGATAAAAAACCGTTTAATTTTGATGATACAAAAATTATTGTTCACTCGTTCAAAAACATTAAAAATTTAAAAGATCAAACTTCAAAAAAAATATCTATCAATTTAATTGATTTAAAAAGAAATAAAATTTCTCAACTTGACAGCACACTTGCTTGGTCCTGGCAACTAGGAGCAAATTTACAATGGCATCCAAAAAAAAATATCATTTTTTTTAATAAAAAAGAAAGAGGGATTTATATCACAAAAAAAATTGATTTAAATTCAAATAAAATCAAAAAACTTAATTTTTCAATTTACAACATGAATTCTAGTGGAAATATGTTTCTGGTAGCAGATTTTATTAAGATTGGAAAATTAAGACAGGGCTATGGATTTGAAACTAGGAAATCTAAAAAAATTTCTAACTTAAAAAAAAGTAAACTTACAATTGCGAATGAAAATGGAAAATTTTTTTTTTTATATTCTTTTAATGCAACAAAAAAAAAATCAGTTCTAGGTTGTTATATAAATCATCAAACATTTTCACCAAATAGTGACAAAATTGCTTATTTTTACACTATACTTAAAAAGGACAATCAAAGACAAATTTTTTTTTATTATTATTGTTTAAAAAAAAAGAAAAATTTTTTAATTGAATTAAGTAAGTCAAATTTAATATCGCACTACTGTTGGAAAAATAATAATGAAATTTTATTTACAATGAAAATTTTTAAAAAGAAATATTCTTACATTTTATATAATATCAATTTAAATAAATTTGAAACTATAAATTCGGAATTATCAAATGATGGACATCCAATGTTTAACCCAAAAAATAGTGATTTATTTGTTAGTGATACATATCCTAATTTATTTGGATTTCAAAAATTATTCATATATTCCTTAAAAAAAAAAAAAATTATTTGGAAAAGATATATTTATAGCCCATATAAATTTAAAGGCATAATTAGATGTGATTTACATCCAAGGTGGTCTAATGATGGAAAAAAAATCATGATAGACTTTGTTCAAAATGGGAACAGAAATATTGGAGTATTTGATATTAAAAATTATAGATTAATTTAATTTTTTAAAAATTCTATTTAATTTGTTGTTATAACACTTACTTACGTTTTCATTTGAAATTTTCTGATTTTTTCTTGATAAAAAAAGGTATCTAACTTTATCAATTTTACATACTTTTATGACTGTTTTTTTTATTCCATTATAGTTTTCACTTTTGATAAAAAAACAAGCTTTCGGGTTACAGTCTTCATTTTTCCAAACAACTGGTACTAGTCCATACCTTCTTCCAACAGCCAAAGCAGCAGATCCACCTCCACTACAATTCATAGAAATAATGAAACCACATTTTTCAAATATTTTTCTAGCTTTCTTACTATCTTCTTTTACATTTCCCTCATATTTAATATTTTGATATTTATCTAAATTATAAAACTTTAAAAATCTTTTTTCACTGCTAGCGGAACAGATATAAAACTTAAATTGTGGATTCTTTATAAAAAATTCGATTAATAAATCTAAACCTTTATGAAGAAATCCTGAACCAGAGTAATATATAAAACTTTTTAATGTATCTGAGTTTATCTCTTTATTTTTTATTTTTATATTATCGCTTATGCAGGGTTGTATATCAATTTTATTTTTAAAATTTTTATAACTTTCATATACAAAACCATTTTTGTAACCAAAATATATTAAATAATCTAATTTATTTTTAAGCTGATTAAAATTAATTAACGAATATCTAGACATATGCTCAATATCAACTTTATTTCTTTTAAAAAACATTTTTTTTCTTTTTTCAAATTCCTTTCTCATAGAGTTAGGGTTGGCCCCAGTAGATAGACCTACAATTTTTGTTGTATTTTCTAATTGGTTTAGGATGTAATAAAAATTCTTGAAACCTCCTGTGTTAAATGCACCAACAAATAAATTATATTTTTTTTTTATAATAAATGTGGATTTTCTATCAACAACAGTAACTAGATATCCAGCTTTATTAATTGCTCTTGCAATACCTAAACTTTGATATTCAGTAGTGCCAATTTTACTTTTTAAAAATTTAGGAGTAAATTTGTAATACAACAATGCTTTTTTTTTGTTTTTAATTTTATAAGGGTTAAAATCTTCTATAAAATTTTTATTTGTTAATTCTAAAAATTTTTCATTTAAATAGTCTTTAATTTTTGTAAAATTCATTTAAAACAAATATATTAAAATCTTTTAAATATATTATACATTTTTGAATGAAAAAAATACTCATAACTGGAGCTGCTGGATTTATTGGTTCATCACTTGCAAATTATATTAACAATCCAAAAAAATTTATGCTTGTAGATGACATGTCTAATGGAAAAATATCTAACTTAAATAAAAATTTGAGATCAAAATTAATAAAAAAACCAATAGAAGACATAAATTTGGATAAGTTCAAAAATATTGATTGCATAATTCATTTAGCTGCTCAGTCAGTTGTTAAATTTTCGGTAGATGATTTTTATGAGAGCTCTAAAAAAAACTTGTTATCATCTTTATTTGTTTTTGAGATTGCAAGAAAATTTAATATTCCTGTTATATATGCATCATCTTGTGCAGTTTATGGTAATCTAACAAGAGGAAGTGACAAAAGTTTAAATAAAAATATAAATATTTTATCTCCGTACGCACAAGATAAGCTTACTGTTGAAAAGTATGCAAAAATAGCAAATGATATTTTTTCTATAAAATCAATTGGATTAAGGTTTTTTAATGTTTATGGTCCTAATCAAAGAGAAAGTAATCCTTATTCAGGAGTAATACCAATATTTATTAATAGAGCGAGAAAAAACCAGTTAATCAGAATTAATGGAGGGCATCAAACAAGAGATTTTATTTTTGTAAATGATGTCATTAAAATAATACTATTATTAAGAAAAAAATTAGATAAGCTAAATAATTTTCAAGATATAATTAATGTTTGTACCGAAAAAAGTTTGTCAATAAATGAATTATTTAGAATAATTACAAAAAAAGTTGGAAGTAATTCAAAAAAAAAATACTATAAATTATCTAGTAATGATCCTATTAGATCTAGAGGTTCAAATAAGAAAATTTTAAATTTATTAGGATTAAATAAGAATTTTTTTACAAAATTTGAAGAAGGTTTAAATCTTACAATAAATATTAATAAAAATAAAGATGATATTAAAATCAAAAATCTTTAAAAAACAATTTAAAGAGTTTTTAATTAAACATGTTTATAAAAAACAATTTATAATTGTTTTATTTATATTTTTGATCAAAAAATTAAAAGTTGAAAAGGTCATTAGTAATTTTCTTATTAAAAAAGATTTTCATAAAGAGGTTAATAAATGCATTTTTTTTACAACAAGATCCCTTTTATATGAAATAGGTAACTTAATAGAGCAAACAGAATATCCAAATTTAAAATCTAAACAAACCAATAAAAAAAAACAGAATATTTATTTCGTTAAGTCATCAAATATAAATAAATTTGTAGAAAATCATTTAAATTTAATTTCAGATAATTTTATTTTAGTTTCAGGAGATAGTGATACAGAGATTAGAATAGATGAAGCTCAAACAGATTCAAGACTTAAAAATTCAATACTAAAAATTTTAAATAGTGATAAGCTAATTTCTTGGTATTCACAAAACTTATTTTTTAATAATGATAAGACTGTAAGTTTACCGCACGGTTTAGACTATCATACAGTTTGGGAAAATAGAAAATTATGGGAAAATTTTAGATGTTCACCTTCATTCCAAGAAAAAAAATTAATCAAAATACTAAATAATTCAAAATATTTTAAAGATAGGGAAAGTTTAATTTTTAATAATTGGCATTTTTCTCTAAATCATGGGAATAGAAATAAAATCTTTGAAAAAATTAGTAAAAAAGACAACTATTTTCTCGAAAAAAGAATAACTAGATTCTCAAATTGGGAAGTCCAGTCGCAATATAAATATATTTTTTGCCCTTCGGGAAAGGGTTTAGATGATCCAAGAATTTATGAGTCTATTATTTTGGGAAATATACCAATAAGAATAGAGGATCAATTATCACAATTCCATGAAGGTTTACCAATTATAAACATTAAAAATTTAGAAGATTTAAATTTAGAATTTATTAATTCCAAATTTTTAAATTTTGAAGATAAAAAATTTGATTTTCAAAGTTTACTTCTTGATTACTGGAGAAAACAATTAGACTTAGAATATGAATTCGAAACTGAAAAATTTAAAAACATAACAATAGAGGAATTTAGAGTTAATATAATAAATTTTTATTTAAATGGCTGATATGAAAAATTTATCAAATGACAAATTTTTAAAAATAATTAAAAATCTTTGTAAAAAAAATAATAAAAAAGATATTAAAATTCTAGATTGGGGATGTGGAAGAGGTGATTTAGTAAAGTTTTTAAATGATCAAGGATATGATTGTTATGGATTGGAAATAGAAACTAATTCAAAAATTATCAATCAACTCAATTTAGATAGCAATAAAGATATTTATAATAAATTAAGTTTTATAAAAGATGATAACATCACTAAATTTAATTCAAATTATTTTGATATAGTTATAACTAATCAAGTCATAGAACACATGTCGAATAAAATAAGCTTTATTGAAGAACTAAAAAGAATATTAAAAACTGGTGGATTTTCATATAATATTTTGCCAGCAAAATATAGACTCATAGAAGTTCATCTTAGAATGCCTTTTGTCCATTGGTTTCCTAAAAATATTTTTAGAAGATATTTAATTGTATTTTTTAATTTTTTTAAATTTAATCACTGGGCAGAATGTAAAAGTTTGACGTTTATTCAACAGGTTCAGTATTATTATGAATATAGTATAAAAAAAACTTTTTATTCAAATGCTAGTACGTTATTTAATGATTTTAGAAAAAAAGGATTTAATATTAACGATTGCTATCTGAAAAATAAAATCTTAAATAATACATTGACTCAATTTATTAAAAATAATTTTATTTCAATAGAATTTTTAGCAACAAAAAAATGATTTTTAAATTATGAAAGTTTTAGTTACTGGAGTAGCTGGTTTTATCGGTTTTCATCTGGCAAAAAAGCTCATTGAAAATAAAGTTGCAGTTTGTGCTATTGATAATCTAAATAATTATTATGATGTTAATATTAAAAAGGAAAGAATTAAAATTCTCTATAAAATAGCAAAAAAAAAGAAAGTTTATTTTAAATTACATAAGATCGATCTTAGTAATAAGAGTAAATTAAAAAAAATTAAAAAAAATGGAATTAATATAATAATAAATTTAGCAGCTCAGGCAGGTGTAAGATATTCCTTAAAAAACCCACATTCATATATCAAAAGTAATGTTGAGGGATTTTTGAATATTTTAGAGTTGGCCAGAGAAATTAAAAATTCTATTTTAATTTATGCAAGCACTAGTAGTGTATATGGTGGTTCTAAAGAAATACCTTTCAATGAGAAAAATCCCGCTGTTCATCCTCTTCAACTTTATGCTGCTACAAAAAGATCGAATGAATTAATGGCACATGCTTACAGTTATTTATTTGGTATTAATACAATTGGTTTAAGATTTTTTACAGTTTATGGTCCATGGTCAAGACCTGATATGTCACTTTATACTTTTGCTAAAAATATTATGGATGGCAAACCAATAAAGATTTTTAATAAAGGTAATCATATAAGAGATTTTACATATGTTGATGACATAGTAACGTCAATTTATAAATTAATGATTTCACACAAATTTAAAAAATATAAAACTCAAAAAATTCTTAATACATCAAATCCCTCAAGTAGCTCTGTTCCATTTGAAATATATAATATTGGTAATAACAAACCTACTAAACTAATGTACTATATTAAATTGATTGAAAAGGGTCTGGGAAAAAAAGCAAATAAAAAGTTTGTTAGTTTTCAAAAAGGAGATATTCAAAATACTCATGCAAATGTTAATAAATTAATCAAAAAAATTAAATTTAAACCCTCAACTTCTATAGATAATGGGGTAAAAAATTTTTGTGACTGGTTTTTAAGTTATTATAAAAATAGAAAATGATTAATAATATTAAGATTTTCCTAAATTTGATTGATTTAAAATTAAGAAAAACCTTTGCTATTAATATAATTTGTGCATTTTTAGTAATGTTCCTTGAAATATTCTCTATAGCACTAGTCTTCCCGGCAATTGGTTTTTTACTTAATGAAGACATTTCAGAGTCAAATCCTTTTATGAAAACTGAAATTGCAAAAATTATTTTTATAACTTTTAGAGATTTTGATATTAAATCATTAATCATACTTTTTCTTGTTTTTTTTGGAATTGCTTACTTATTGAAAGTAATTGTAACTTTATATTTTGGTTTTAGAAATTCAAAATTTGCTTTTAGTGTAAGAACTTATTTAGCTGTTAGATTGAATAAATTATATATTAATCAGCCATTTAACTATCATATAACAAATAATTCTTCAAAAATAATTAACAATCTTACACAAGAAATAAATATTATTGCACAAGGTTGTAATAGTATTTTAATATTAATAACTGAAGTAATTGTAATTATTGGCTTGATAATTTTTTTTATAATTTACCAGCCATTTATTATGATAGTTTTGTTTATTGTAATGTTGCCAACTTTAATTATTTTTAGGAAAATAAAAAAAATCGTCTCAAAAATAAGTAAAATTAGACAGTTTCATGACAGAAAGACTATTTTTTTGATAACCCAAACCTTCTCAGGAATAAAAGATTTATTAATTTTTAATAAATCAAAAATTTTTACAAATCAATATATTGATAGTGTTCAAGAGTCATCCAGGGCTAATGCCAAAAACTCTTTTCTTGTTCTACTTCCGAGAAACATTTTAGAGCTATTTTTAATTTTAGGAATAGCTGTAATTTCAATTTATCTTCCAATGGATCAAGAAAATTATAAAAATGAATTATTAAAAATCATGGCTGTTTTTGCAATTGCGTCTTTCAGAATTATGCCAGCACTTACCAGGATTGCAGTCGCTTCAAATACAATAAATTTTATGGTACCTGTTTTACAAACCTATAGTAAAGTTGCTAAAAAGTTAGAAAAAACAAAAAGAAAACTTACCATAAGAAAAAAAATAGATTTTAATAATATAAAAATTGAGAACATATCCTTTAAATATAATAAAAAAATTATTTTTAAGAACTTTTCTACTAGCATAAATAGAAATCAAAAAGTAGGTATAATTGGGGAAAGTGGTTCAGGTAAAACAACATTAATTAATTTATTTTTAAGTTTATTAAAACCATATAAAGGATCGATAAAATTGATGGATAGAAAGAATAATTTTATGTCATCAATAAAAAATTTAAAAATATCTCACGTTCCTCAAGACGTTTTTCTTTTTGATGATACTTTAAAAAATAATATTTGCATTCCAGGTAATGAGAAAATTGATCAAAAATTATTAGAGAAAGTAATAAAACAAGCAGACCTTGAAGATTTTGTTAAAAAACTCCCAAATGGTTTAAATACGAATGTAGGAGAGAGAGGTTCAAAAGTTTCAGGAGGACAAAAACAAAGGATTGGTATTGCAAGGTCTCTTTACCATGATACAAATATTCTAATTTTTGATGAAATCACTAGCTCACTAGACGCTGAGGCTGAAAAAAATATTATTAAAATAATCTCTGAAATTAAAGATAAAACAATTCTGATGGTTACACATAAAAAAGAAAATCTAAGAATTTGTCAAAAAGTGATTAATTTAGATAAAGTCAATTAAAATGAAAATAATTTTAACTTGTAAAAATTTAGATTCACCATCCTATATTTTTTATAAAGAGTCTTTGAGAAAAATTTCAGAAAAAAAAAAATCCATAAAGTTTTACTTTAAAAAATTTTCCCCAAAAATTTTAAGTGATAATTTTGATATTTTTTTGTTTATGAGTGGCACAAGTATTGGAAATTTGGAAAAAAAGAGCAACTGTAAATACGGAATTGTGGATCCTAGAGCAGCAAATTATGACAACTTTAAAAATTTCGATTTTATAATAGCCAACGGTTTAGAGGAAAAACATTTCTTTTCCCATTCAAATTTGCCAACTTTAATATATCCAGTTTACCCATCTATAAAAAATATAAAAAAAAAAAATAACAAAAAAATTGTCATTTCCTATCATGGTAATAAAGATCATATGATGAATATGTTACCAAGAGTCACAAATGCAATTAAAAAAATTGCAAAGAAATATTATATTGAACTCAAATTAATATATAATATTAAAGACAAAGGTATTATTAAAGAGATAAATCGAAAAAATTTAAATTGTAAAGTTAGTCATCTACAGTATTACAGTGGATGTTTTAATAAATATTTATCTAATACAGATATAGGTATAGTGCCTCAATTAAAAATTTACAAAGAAAAAAGAATTAAAAAAAATATTGGTTATTTTTTCTCTAAACAATTATTTAAAAAACAATATTACTTTTCACTTAACTTTAAGGAGACAACAAATCTTGGAAGACATTTTGTTTTTGCACAATTAAAAATCCCAGTAGTTTCAGATTATACTTTGTCATCAAGCAATTTTATTAATCACAAAAAAAATGGTTTGTTAGCTTACGATACAAACGATTGGTATGATGGTTTGAAATATTTGATTGAAAATAATAAAAAGTCAAAAAGTATTGGAATACAATTTTATAAAGATTGGAAAAAAAATTTTTCTCATGATGTTTTAAATAAAAAATTTTTAAGTTTTCTAAAAAATAATGTTAAGTAATTTAATAATTGGTAAAAATAGTTTTATCGGTAAATCTCTAAAAAAAAATATTAAGGGGTTATATATTTCTTACAAAGATATTAATGATGTAAATTTTAAGAATTTTACAAACATTATTTTACTAAGTTCCCCTAAAAAGTACAAGAAAAAAAAAATTAAAGATTTTTTATTCGAAAAAAAAATTTTAAAAAATATTTCATTTCAAAGATTAATTTTTTTTTCAACTTCTAAAATTTATCCTAATAAAATAAATTGTTCAGAAAATATGAAAAGTAATCCCCAAAACTTTTATGCAGAAAACAAGCTTGAATTGGAAAAGTTGTTTATTAAAGAGCATGATAAAACATTAATTTTAAGGTTTTCTAATATATTTGATGTAGATAGTTTTAATAAGAATACATTTTTAGGACTGATGCATTCAAATTTTTTTGAAAAGAAAATAATCAATTTTGATATAAATTTAACAAGTATAAGAGATTTTATTAGCATGAAAAATGTTAAAGAAGTTTTAATGAGTATCCAAGAAAAACCGATAAAAGGGATCTATAATATTGGCTCACAAAAAGGATATACAATTAAAGAAATTATCAAATTTTATTTTGGACGAAATGCTATAAAGTCTGTTCCATTTTATGACAAAAAAATTGTTAAATCTCAAACTTTATCTATAAACAAGATAAAAACAATTTTAAGATTAAAAGAAAGTGAATTTCACATAGAAACAAAAAAACAATTATTAAAATGCAAAAAATACTTTTCTTAACTGGCGGCTTGGGTTTTGCTGGTAAACATTATTATAAAAAATATAGAAAAAATTGGGATAGAGTTATCGTATTTGATAAAAAAACTTATGCATCGGACTTAAAGTTTTTTAAAAAATATAAGAGAAAAAAGGATAGTTTAATTATAGGAGATATATGTAATTATAAAAAATTATATAATGCAATGCCAAAAAATTGCTATGTGATACACTTTGCAGCTGAATCGCATGTGGATAATTCTTTTCTTTCTTCGTTAATTTTTACTAAGACAAATGCATTTGGAACTCATACATTGCTAGAGGTATGTAGATTGAAGCAAAATAAAAAAATAATAATTATTAGTACTGATGAAGTTTATGGAGAAACTTATGGTAAAAGAAAAAATGAGAAATCATTGCTTGAGCCTACAAATCCTTATTCTGCAAGCAAAACAAGTGCAGACATAATATCTCAGACATATTTTAAATGTTATAAAATGCCTATATCAATTATTAGATCAAATAATTTGTACGGAGAATATCAATATATTGAAAAAATAATTCCAGCTACAATAAATGCCATTCATCAATCCCCTAAAATAAAATTAAAAATTCATGGTAAGGGACTCACAGTTAGAAATTTTTTGCATGTTTCTGATTTTTCTTCTTCAATACAAACAGTCTTAAAAAAATCAAAAGCTGGAGAAATCTTCAATGTAAGAGGAAAATATAAAATAAAAATTATTGATTTAATTAAATATTTAGCATCAATATATAATGTAAATATTTCAAAATTTTCCAAATTTGTTAAAGATAGGCCATTCAACGATTTTACATATAATATAAGTGATAAAAAAATAAGATCATTAGGGTGGTTTGAAAAAAAAAATTTTGATGATGAAATTAAAAAAATTTTAAAAAAAAACCTAGTACTTAAATAAATATTGAAAATTTTACATATTATTAGCGGATTAAATAGTGGTGGTGCTGAGGGTGTGCTTTGCAGATTAGTTTTAAATGATAAAAAGAATACACATTATGTTGTGTCATTAACCAACAAAGGTTTTTATGGTAGGGATTTAGCAAAAAATAACATATTTTTAAAGAGCCTTCAGATTAAAAAAAATTTTTTTATTTTAGTAAAATTTATTGAATTAATTTTTTTAATAAGAAATATTAAACCCGATGTTGTTCAATGTTGGATGTATCATGCAGAATTGTTTGGAGGTTTAGCTGCTAAATTTTCAGGTATAAGAAAAATATTTTGGAATATAAGAAATTCTGATCTTAATCCTATTTGGTCAAAAAAGTCTACAATATACTTAGCTAAATTATGTTCCCATTTATCTAACTATGTTCCAAAAAAAATTATTTCGTGTTCTAAAAAATCTACAAAAACTCACGTTGATATGGGTTATAAAAGAAACAAAATACTATTTATACCAAATGGTTTTGATGATAAAAAATTTAAATTTAAACTCCAAAATTATTTAAATTGGAGAGAAAAACTTAAAATATCAAAAAAAATAGTAGTTTTTGGATTTGTTGGTAGGTGGAATTCTCAAAAAGATTTTGAAACTTTATTTAAAGCTTTTAGTAACTTTTTAGCAAAAAATAATAAAAAAAATAACTTTAAGCTCTTATTGATAGGAAGCCAATTAAATAGTTCAAACATACAGTTTTTAAGACTAATCAAAAAATACAATTTGAAAAAAAATATAATTTATTTAGATGAGACAAATAAAATTAATGAAGTCATTAATATAATAGATATTGGAATTTTTTCGAGCAAAGGAAATGAGGGTTTCCCGAACGTAATTGCAGAAAAAATGTTATCAAAAATACCTTGTATTGTTTCTGATGTGGGTGATGCATCTATTATAGTAGGGAATACAGGATGGGTTTTTAAAAAAGGTGACTGGTCAGATCTAAGTGATAAAATAAGATTTGTCTATGATAAAATATACGTTCATAAACTTAAATGGAATATAAAAAGAAACGCATCAAGAAATAGAATAAAAAATAATTTTTCTTTAAATAAGATGGTTAAAGAATATCATAAAATATGGACTAAATAAAATGAATTTATATATCATTATTTTCAGTTTAATATTTTTAATATACTCGCTCGATTTTTATCAACTTAACAATTTTAGTTTTACAAAAAAATACAATTTTTTGATCTCATCTTTAATATTTTTTATATTATCAATAATAGTTGGTTTTAGAGATGTAATAGGATCAGATTATGGTGGTTATTATTTAGACTATATTTACATGGAAGATAACTATTCATTATACAATAATTTTAAAACCCAGAATCTTGACCTAATATATGAATATTTAAGTTTTTTTCTTATCTTTTTAAACCTTCCATTTGATTTTTTAAATTTATTAATTGGTTCAATATTAATCTATTCAGTTTTATATTTCGCAAATAAGGAAAAAGACTATCTCATTATTGTATTAATTTTTTTATCATATCACTATCTGGTTCTAGGAATGGGATATACTAGGCAAGGTTTAAGTATTGCATTTATTTTTTTTTATATACACTTTTGGAGAAATGAAAAATTATTATTATCTTTTGTCTTTATTATTTTAGCAGTTCTAAGTCACAAATTTGCAATTGTTTCAGCTTTTTTAATTTTTATAAGGCCTAAAGGTTCATGGTTTTATTTTAACAAATATTTTTATTTAATTCTTCTTTCATCACTTATTTTTTTATTTATAAATATCTTCGAAAATAAAAGTATTTTAGACTACTATAATGTTTATGCACTTGAGCATTCTTTTGGAAGTTCTTATAGAACTTTAGGATATGCTTTATGTTCATTGCTTTTTTTCTCAAAAAAATCACTCTTTAAAAAAAGATTGGATTATAGATATCTTTACTTAAGTTCGATCGTACTAATTGGATTATTTTTCTTGAGTTTTATTTTTTCAACAATTTCTGATAGGGTCGCTAATTATTTCTTACCAAGCACCTTTATAATTTTATCTAACATACAGTATGGATACAAAAATATAAGCCATGCAATGGTAAGAATTATTTTGATAATTGGTCTTTTTAGTCATTTATTTTTTTGGACCAACTTTTCAAATCAATCAAAATATTACGTCCCATATAGAATGATAGATTATCCTGGAATTAAACCATCTCCATACAAAAATGTAATAAAGTATTGTTGCTAAATATATTATGAAAAAAATTCTATTATTTTCAAATACAAGTTGGAGTCTATATAATTTCAGAAAAAATTTAATTATAGAACTCGTAAAAAGTAAAAATGAAGTAGTGATAATTTCTAAACAAGACTACACTACAACAAAATTAAAGAAAATAGGGTGTAAATTTTATAATCTAAGTTTAGAGAGAAGAGGAGACAATATTTTAAATGAGTTATTAAGTTTATACAAAGTTTATAAATTGATTAAATTAATAAAGCCCAATATATTATTTAATTTTACAATTAAGCCAATAGTTTATGGTAGTTTTATTTCAAGAATTTTAGAGATAAAAACCTTAAATACTCTTGATGGATTAGGAGCTTCGTTAAAATTAAATTTTATCAAAAAAATAATATTGCTGAACTTTTTAAGAGTTTCACAAAAGAAAGTGTCAAAATTTTTTTTTGTAAATTTACACGATAAAAATTTTTTTTTACAAAAGAAAATATTAGAAAAGAAAAATATCAAGCTTATTAATGGAACAGGTATTGATTTAGATTTTTTTAAATTTAAAAAGAATAGCATAAAGAACAAAATTAAATTTCTATTAATTTCAAGGTTAATATTTTCTAAAGGGGTAATGAATTACTTAAATGCTATCTTAAAACTACCTGATAAATACAAAAAAGTAAGCTCATTTTCAATAGTTGGTTTGACTGATAAAAATTTAAAAGATTCAATACCTAAAAAAATCTTAGAAAGTTATGCAAAAAAAAGTAATACAAAAATTAAATACGATCTGAAAAATATCAAAAGTTCAATATATAATAGTAACTGCATTGTACTTCCTACTTATTACAATGAAGGATTACCCAGAACTCTTTTAGAGGCAGCATCAATTGGAAGACCAATAATTACGACAAATATTTCTGGGTGCAAAAGAATTGCAAAAAATAATAAGAATGCTTTTATTTATAGCATAAAAAAACCAGATCATTTAAAAAAACAAATTATTAATTTTATTTTGTTAAAAAATAATAAAAAGATTGAGATGTCTAGAAAGTCTCGTGAAATAGCAAAAAAATTTGATGAGAAGAAAATAATTACATTGTATATAAATTTTGTAAATGAAAGATAAATTAAAAATTGGAATTATTGGTTTAGGTTATGTTGGATTACCTTTATTATACGAATTTTCTAAAAAATTTGATGTTAAAGGTTTTGATATATCAAAAAAAAAAATACAATTAATAAAGAATAGGAAAGATTATACAAATCAATTTAGTAAAACCGAGTTTAAAAAAATTAAAACAAAAAATATAAGTAATGATAAAAAAATTTTAAAAAACTGTAATTTTTTTATTGTTACTGTTCCTACGCCAGTCACAAAAAAAAAGACCCCGAATTTATCTGCAGTAATAGCTGCTACAAAAATAGTTGGTCAATACATAAAAAAAAATAATTATGTTGTTTATGAGTCAACTTTTTATCCAGGCGTTACAGAGGAAATCTGCATAAAAATTATTGAAAAAATATCTAAATTAAAAGCAGTAAATATAGATAAAAATATTAAAAATGGTTTTCATTATGGATATTCTCCTGAGAGGATTAATCCTGGAGACAAAAAACATTCAATAAAAGATATTGTTAAAGTTGTTTCTGGCGGTACTGATAAATCTGCAATATTTATTGAGAAAGTTTATAAAACTATCTGTTTAAATGGAACTTATAAAGCAGAGTCTGTTAAAGTAGCTGAAGCAGCAAAAGTAATTGAAAATACGCAAAGGGATATAAACATTGCTTTAATAAATGAGTTTTCCCAAATATTTTCAAAAATGAATATTAATACCTATGACGTCCTAGAAGCTGCTAAAACAAAATGGAATTTTTTAAATTTTACTCCTGGGCTTGTCGGAGGTCATTGTATAGGTGTTGACCCATATTACTTAACTTACAAAGCTAAAAAAGTGGGTTATAAATCAAAGCTTACTTTAGCAGGTAGAGAACTAAATGATAATATGCATTTGTTCATTTTAAAAAAATTCCTTATGCATATGAAAAAAAATTTCAATAAGAAAAAATATAGAATTTTATTACTTGGTATTTCTTTTAAAGAAAATATTAATGATTATAGAAATTCGCGCTCAATAAGTTTAGCTCAGGAAATAAAAAGAAGAGGTCATAATTTAGATATATTTGATAAGAATATTTCTAAACATAATTTTTTAAGAGAATATAATCTCAATTTGATAGAAAAACCTAAAAAAAATTACTACGATGGAATCATTATATCTGTAGGACATGATGATTTTAAATCATTAAGTAGAAAATACTTTTATTCTCTTTTAAAAAGTCAAAATAAAGGAATTATTTTTGATTTCAAAAATATTTTTCGAAATAAAGAATTTATTACTTTTTGAATTTTTAACAATGGTAAAAAAAGATTTAATAATTCGTTACTCAATTTTACTGCTACCTTTTTCTTTAGTATTTAGTATTTTTATCTCTGAATTAATATTATTTATATTAATGTTGTTTTATGTAAAAGATAATTTTAAACATAAACAAAAAATTAACTCTTTATTTATTTTTTTTTTAATTTCTTATTTTTTTTACATATCAATAAGCTCAGTATATCTTTTTGAAAATTTTAGGATCACCAGTCCATTTTTTAATTTTAGGTTTTTATTGTATGGTGCTGCAATATTTTATTATTTAAACTACTATAAATTATATGAAATATTAATTAAAAGCTTTATTCTAATTTCAATCGTTTTAATTATTGATGCTATATTTCAATTTTCTTTTGGATATAATATTATTGGTTTACCGCTAATAAATGGAAATAGAGTAAGTAGTTTTTTTGATGATGAATTAATTTTAGGAAGTTTTTTAATAAGGCTATTGCCTTTTTTTTTGATTTTTTTTATTTTAAATTTTAAAAATAAAAATAAAACACTGATTACATATTTGTTCTTTTTATCTTTTGTAATAGTCCTATCTGGAGAAAGAACAGCACTATTTTTATTGATTTTCTTTATAATCATAACTTTCTTCCAAATTCCAAATGTTAGAAAAGTTATATTTTTATATTTAATTTTTTTCGTTTTTCTAATTACACTTTTAGTTAATTTTAACTCAAATTATTATGAAAGATACTTATATAATACTCTTAATAGTTTTGGTGTAATTAAAGAGGCTGATGGTAAATTTATCAAAAGTTTAAAATTTTTTGATGAAAATGACAAACTTATTAAACCAAATATATTTAGTCAACAACACCAGGATCATTATGTTACAGCCTATATGATGTTTAAGGATAATAAATTATTTGGTCATGGCACTAAATCTTTTAGAATTCTTTGTAAGGAACCTAAATATAGAATATCAAAAATTAATTGCGCCACTCATCCACACAATATTACTATGCAGTTTTTATCAGAATTAGGTTTAATTGGTATTTCATTTTTAATTATATTTCACTTTTATTTATTTAGTGAATTATTTAAAATTTCAAATTTGAAAGTAAGCAAAATTGAAAAGAAGGTTTTAATTTTATCTCTAATTGGAGTTCTGGTTAATGTTTTTCCACTTATACCTTCAGGAAATTTTTTTAATAATTGGTTAAGTATAATTTTAATGCTAAATTTGACAAATTATTTATTTCTAAAAAACAAATTTTTAAATGCTTGAGATATATTACTTAATATCATTACTTATAATAAATTTAATTTTTTTAGTTTATTTTAAACAAATATCTCTATTTATAAACTTATATGATTATCCTGATAAAAATAGAAAAATCCATAAGATTAAAATCTCTTGTATTGGAGGTTTCTACTTATTATTAAATATTTCATATTTTCTTATATTTAATCAATTATCTGGTAATTTACTAATATCTAATTTTTTTTTTGATTTCAAAGTTTCAAAATTTATTTTTTTTTATTTTTCACTATTATTGATCTTTCTAATGGGTATTTATGATGACAGATTTAATCTAAAGCCAAATTTAAAAATTTTATTTTTGTCTTTAATACTATTATTTTTATCTCTGGTTGATCAAGATTTTACAATTAAGTTTTTGAGATTTTCATTTTTAGATAATATTTATGATATTTCAAATATATCCATATATTTTACGATTTTTTGCATTCTAGTTTTTATGAATGCTTTCAATATGTATGATGGAAGTAATTTGCAATGCTCATCTATATCTATAGTTATATTTTTATTTTTTCTAATTATAAACAATTTTTTTGATTATTTTAGTTTGACTATTTTAATTTGTTTGATTTTTTTTTCTGCATTAAATTTCCAAAATAAATTATTTTTCGGTGATAATGGATCTTTATTATTATCATTTCTAATATCATACTTTTTTATTAAATTTTATAACAATGAAGTAATATTGCATGCCGATTTAGTTTGTCTTTTTTTATTACTACCTGTTCTAGACCTTTTTAGGTTATTTGTAGCTAGAATTTTAAATGGTCATAGTCCTTTTAACCCTGATCAAAACCATATACACCACATGATGATAAGTAAATTTGACCTAAAAAAAAGTAAATATATTTTATTTTCATTATATTTTATTCCTGTTTGTCTGGGATTTATCTTAGAAAAATACCTTTTATTTATATTGATACAAATTATAGTTTATATCATTACTTATTTTTCCTTAAAAAAATAAATGACTAAAAAATTAAAAATAATTTATTATGTTATAATAAATAAATATTTTAAACACTTCTTTTATTTAATAATTTTTTTTTTAAGAAAAAGGTTTATAAGTAGCATAAGGTACAAAGAATTATTTTCATTCAAAGATTCAAAAAAAAAATGTAAGTTATATTTAATAAGTAAAAAAAAACTTTACTTATATCTTAGTAAAAAAAAAAATTCGAAAAATTTCAAGATTCAAAATAAATTTTTTAAACATACGACGAGTTCTAAAAACACAATGATGGGTGGAGCATCTGATATTCAACTTATTTATAATTTGATAATTATACAAAAACCAAAGAATATTATTGAATTTGGCGTAGCAAGTGGATGGTCAACAGTTTCTATATTAGAAGCTACAAAAAAAAATGGTTTTGGCACTCTTGAATCTATCGATATGCCTTACTTTTTTAAGGGATCTAAGAAAATGATTGCAAATATGGTTAAAAAAAAATTCAAAAATTGGAAGTTATTTATTGGTCCACAAATTAATTATTTTAATAAGATTAAAAAGAAATATGACTTCTGTCATTATGATAGTGACAAATCATATCAAGGAAGAATATTAGCATATAATAAAATTTGGAAAAGTTTAAAAAAAGACGCAATTTTAATGTCTGATGATATTGGAGATAATATTGCCTTCTTTGATTTTTGTCAGTATAGAAAAATTAAACCTTTTGTAGTCAAGTATAAAAATAAATATTTAGGATTAATCCAAAAGTGAAAATTTATATTATATTACCCAGATTTCATACTAATTACTCTGATATAATTCAAAATTTGTTAGACCAAGGACATCAGATTAAATTATTTGTTTATAATTTTGGTAAAATTGAAAATTATCGATATATAAAACCTCGATTAATAAGAGAAAATTTTTTTACAAAATTTATAAATAATTTTTTTAAAATTAAGCAAAACAAATTCTACTTACCAAGTTTAAAAGAATTTAAAAAAGAAATAATAGACACTTCACCTGATGTAGTTATAATGAGACCATACAGCAAACTATTTACACTTTTAATATTAATTTCAAACTTCATTTCAGATTTTAAAACCATTCTTTATCACCAGACAGATTTTGAAAAATTAGGTAAATTTAATTTTTCAACAAAATATTTTAAGTTTTTTCTAATTTCAAAGATTTTTAAAATGAGATCATATTCACCATTATTTAATAATAGAAAAAAATTGCCTTTTAAAGAATTATATTTTTTACCCTTTGCAAAACAAATTAATCTAAAAAAAAAAAATATAATACAAAAAATAACTTTTTAATGATTGGTAAATTCATTAAAAAAAAAAATCATGAAATGTTTATAAGAGGCATTAAATATTTGACCACAAAATATGAGGTAAAAGCAACTATTATAGGTGAAGTATCAACAAGAGAGCACAAAATTGAACTTGATAGAATAAAAAAACTAATAAACAGACTAAATCTAAAAAATATTATCAAGATTAAGACTAATATTAAAAATAACAAAATAATGAATTATTATTATAGAAATGATTTTTTTGTTTTACCTACAACTCATGATCCAGCACCAATATCAATAATTGAAGCATTATCAATGGGTTGTATGGTGCTGTGTAGTTCAAGCTGTGGAACAAAAAATTATATAAAAGTAAAATTGAACGGATTTATTTTTAAAAATAATGACCAAAAATCTTTGAATCAATGTTTAATTAAATTAATTAAAAACAAAAAATTCTTTTTTAAAAATTTTAATCAAAATAAAAAATATCTTTTAAAAACTATTGGTAACAACAATTTTAATAAGCATTTTTATAAATTAATTAAGTATTAAAATGAAAATATTATATATATCGCAATCTATTATTCCATCTAGATCTGCTAATAGTGTTCATGTAATGAAAATGTGTTCCTTTTTAGCAAAACAAAATAATAATGTTGAGCTATTTTGTTACAATATTAAATCTGATATAGAGGAAAGTATTTTAAATTATTTTAAATTTTATAATGTCAAGGAAAATTTTAAGCTTCTAAGGTTAAAGGTATTTAATTTTTGGCTTTTAAGAGAAATAATTAATTTAACTTATATTATTCCAAAAGTTATAAAAAATAAATATGATTTAATTATTTCTAGAAGTATACAATTATCCTGGTTTTTGTCATTAATTGGATTTAATACTGTTTTAGAAATACATTCACCACCATCCAGAAAAACAAATTTTTTATTTAAAAATATTTTAAAAAATGGAAAGATAAAATTTTTAATAGTTATAAATGAAGCCTTAAAACAACATATCATAAGCAATTATTCTAAACATAAATATTTAGAAATAGTTGTTCTACAAGATGCTGCAGAAAAATCATACTTAAAAAAGGGTGAAAAAGAAATACTCAAACCGTTTAACATAAAAAAAAATTCCGTAGGTTATTTAGGTCATTTATATCAAGGCAGAGGTGTGGATTTAATTATTAAATTAGCGTTAAAATTTCCAATGAATAATTTTTACATTGTTGGTGGATCTGACGCTCACATCAATACATGGAAAAAAAAAATTAAATCCAGTAATATTTTTTTTTTAGGTTTTCAAAATCAAAAAATATGTTCTCTTTTAAGAAAAAAGTTTGATTGCCTTATAGCCCCGTATCAGAAAAAAGTATACGTATACGGCGCATTATCAGATAACAAACAAAAAAAAAGTAAATTAGAAACCTCAAAATGGATGTCTCCACTAAAGTTATTTGAGTACATGGAGGCTCAAAAGCCAATAATATCAAGTAATCTTCCTGCAATAAGAGAAATTCTTAAAAATAATGAAGATAGTATTTTATGCGATCCAGGAAAAATAAATCATTGGGAAAAAGCTCTAATAAAAATTAATAGTGATGTTTTATTTAGCAAAAAAATTGCATTTAATGCATATAAAAAATTTAATTCAAAATATACTTGGGATATAAGAGCAACTAAGTTAATTGATATTTTTTTGAGATTACAAAAGAGAAAAAATATAGCTATTTTTAACTATTCCTTAGAGGGCGGTGGAACAGAATATATGTTGACTGTTCTATATAACAAACTTGTAGAAAAAAATTTTCATAATCTAAATTTAGTTATTTGTAAAGAAAAAGGACATTATGAAAAAAAAATTAAAAATAAAACTAATCTTTATATTTTAAATAAAAAAAGAGTAATTTATTCAATTTATAGTTTATATAATTTTTTAAAAACAAATAAGATTAATATACTTATTACTTCTATGTCTCATACCAATATTGTCGCTATTGTTATAAAAATTCTTCTATATAAAAAACTAAAAGTTATTATTCGTGAATCAAATACAATTTCTGTAAAATCAAAATATACTAAAAATTTAAAAAATAATATTTTAAATTTCCTTATAAAAAAGATTTATAATCACGCAGATAAAATTATAGCACCAACTAATATAATTAAAAAAGACTTAATAAAAAATTATTTTGTTAATAGTAATAAAATACATACATTACATAATCCCTATAATTTCAATGAAATATTTTTAAAATCAGTAGAAAGTGTAAATAAAACTGAAAAAAAAATGTTATCAAAACCATTCATATTAAGTGTTGGAAGGCTTAACCCTCAAAAAAACTATGATCTATTAATTAAAATATTTGAATATATTTATAAAAAAAATAAAAAATTTAAAAATTACAAACTCTATATATTAGGAGAAGGTAGAGACAAATTTAGATTAAAAAAGCTTATTAATAACGCAAATATGTCACAAAATATTCATTTACTTGGATTTAAATCAAATCCATTTGTTTACATGAGAAAATGCAAGTTATTTATTCTAACTTCTAGATTTGAGGGACATTCAAATGTTTTAGTCCATTCACAAATTCTTAAAAATAAAATTCTTGCCTCATCTGCTGCTGGTGCAAATGCTGAGGTTTTAGGTGAAAATGGTCAGATATTTAAAGATCAAAATACTGCTAAAATTGGAGATCAATTAATTAAAATTTTACTTAATAAAAATGTTAAAATATCTCATAAGAAATTATATAACAAATTTAGTGATAACAATGTTGTATATCAATTAAGTAAATTATTTTAATTTTTCTTAAAAATACACGATTGCCTTTTAGAAGAATTAAAGGCTAAGCTAAAATTTTTATCTTCTTTTAAATGTTCTAAGATTTTTTTTCCTTTTATTCCATCAATATCATCAATTAAAATATATTTTTGAATTCTTGGGTAAATAATTAAAAATTCATCATATGTTGTTAAACCACCTCCATCAATTAACAATAGATCATAATTTTCTTCTAGGTAATTTAAGATATAGTCACTCTCACAAGTAAATATAAGATGTATTAAGTGACCAAACCACATATCAATAATACTTCTTTTTTTGTTAAATTCGTAAGATAGAAAACTATCTTTTAAATTTATCTTAGTTTCATTTAATTTTATTATTCTACCAGTGAATAATCTATGTCCTTTTTTAATTGGTAATAAATTTTTTTTAGCTATTCCGTTAATGAAAGGGTTTATTTCGATACTATCGGACATATCGGAATAATCCATTAAAATTTTTGTTGAACCTAGACCATTCCAAGTTCCAAATTCTAATGAATTAGTTTCCTCATTTAAAAGTATATTTTTTAAATATAATCCAAAATCTTCTTCAATTGTTATTTGTCCTTTTTTAAAATTATAAACAAAATTCAAATAATCTTGAAAATATTCGAAAATAATATTTTTATATGGTAATATTAAATTATAAATAGTTATAATATCTACATTAGGATCTTTAAATTTCTCAAACTCATTTTTTAATTCACCAATTTTGTTTCTAAACTTGTATTTTTTAAAATAATTCATGCAAATTACATTCTTGTAAATTTTCCTCCATTGAGGTGGATCACCGTATTTGTAAGATATTCAAATTTATTATCAAACATCATCTGAAATATTATCTCGGCTATTTCTTTTGATTTGATACCTCTCCTCCTTGGGTTATTTGAAATAGATTTATGAACATTTTCTTGATCTTTTCTTGACTTGGTAAATTTGCTATCTGAAATTGTTGAAGGTGCTAAACAAAATATTTTTTGTTTTGGAAACGAAATTCTTCTCTCTTCAACATATCTATGTATACTTGTTTTCATTAATCCATAAATAATATCATAAGATCCTTTCAAGCCAGACTCAGAACCACTAAAGAAAATTTTCAAATTTTTGTTATGCTTCAAACAATATTCTGATATGATAATTTGAGATAGTAGATTGACACTTACTGATTTATAAATATTACTTATATTTTTAAAGTCCACTCTATTTGTACCAATTGTTGAATGAAAAAAATAAATTTGATCAAACTTTAAAAAAAATCGAAGTTTTTTTTTTATTAAATTTAAGTTTGAGAAATCTAAATCCTTTGAATTTATTTTTTGTACTTCAAAATTCTTTGGTATTAATTTAAATAAATGTTTTGCAACATTAGAATTTGATCCAGTTATTAAAATTTTTTTAGACATTTTTTTATCTCTTTAGAACATTGAATTACATGGTCAATTTTACCAGACAATAAATTAATTATATTTCCATCTATGAAAATTTTTGAGGACCTTTCTGCATTAGCATTATTTACAATAGTTCTGTATGTAATAAGTGGCTTCTTGTATTCAAAATTTTTATGAAAATCAGGATAGAAATTTTTTATTTGATTTTCATGTTGTCTTCTTGATCTCAGAATTATATTGTTTTTTTTTATTTTTTTTAAATATTTTTCACAATTTTCGAAATTTGTAAATTGTTTTAACCTAGTATATTTTACTGAATATAACGTAAAGTATCTTGCTTCTTGAGGGTATAAAGTTGTAAATGGACCATCCATAATTGTAATAGCGGGATGATTTTTTTTTTTACATTTGTACAAAAAAAATAAACAGGCTTCATATGTAAATTTTAATTTTTTTGTAGCAAATGCTGTCTGCCATGTACAATTCACAACTTTATCAAACTCTATATTATTAATCTTTATTTTATTATTTTTTTCTATGATCGATTTAATAATTTTTTTTTTTTTTATATTTTTAAATAAATTTCTGATAAAAAATTTTTTTGCTAAACTTGTATCTATTAGTTTTTCCTTACAAGAAATTATTCCAGAATAATTTTTCAACTTATAAAGATTTATCTCTTCCTTAAATGGGAGGTTATTTGATTTTAATATTTGTTTATAAATTTTAAAATCTAATTTATTATTTTTATCATCTGCTACTACATACAAATTTTTATGTATATTTTTCACAAAACGTGGAAATTTTTTGATAAAATTTTTATATCCATTTTTAGACTCATTAATAGTTTTGTATGATCTTGGATAATGGAACCCTTGATGTAGTCTATTTTGATTATATCCAGAGGCTCCTTGAAATATTTGGTTTTTCTTTTCAAAAATAGTTACTTCATATCCTGATTTTACTAAATCATACCCAATATAACACCCAAACCAGCCAGCACCAATAATCCCAATTTTTTTCTTCTTCATTTTAAGTAAAATTTAAATTTGTATTCAAAATACAACTAATTGATAGTATTTTTTCTTATTTCTCTAATAAATATTTTTATCCATAATATTAGGAATATAGTTATTAGGCTTAGAGCAAGTGCAGCTACTGCGTTTCTTGTAAGAAGAGTTTTTATCCTTCTCAAATTTATCTCACCATTATAATCAATCTTATAGATTTTGTTATTTGTAATTAGATCTTTGAACTTATTTATCTGGAATTTTTTTTCATGGATTCTAAAATCCATTTTTTCTTTATAAAGTGGATTTTTTTTAATTTCCTTATTAGCTAAATTAATATAATTATTTAAGTTATTATCTAACATTTTAATAAATTGTTGATTATATTTTTCTAAAATATTTATGTATTCATTTAATTTTTCTGTATTTTTATCAACTTTACTCTTATGGTAGATTTCTAGTTGTATAATATTATTTGAGTTTTTGCTTTGCAAAAGTCTCTTGTCTTTATATCCGTTACTTTCTAAAAAATACATTATGTCTTTGTGAGGATGAATTATTGATCCTATACTTGAGTAACTCCCATTAACAATAATTTTAAACTCTGAATAATAGACTTCATTTTTTTTATAATAAAAAAAAGTAAACAATAAAGATAAAATCACTGAAATTAAAATAAAAATAATCATCTTTATATAATTGTCTTGAAAAAAGTTTATTATTAATCTTGTATTACTTTCAATTTTTTTCATAAATGATCGTATATATATATATTATAATTTTATTATAATATGCTAAATAAATAAATGATAAGTAAAAATTCAAAAATTTTTGTTACTGGTCATAAAGGATTGGTTGGAAATGCAGTATATAGAAAACTAAAAAAATTAGGCTTTAAAAGAATTATTACAATTAGTAGTAAAAGATTAGACTTAAGGAATCAAAAAAAAGTATATTCTTATTTTAAAAAAAACAAACCAGACTATGTAATTAATGCTGCAGCAAAGGTTGGTGGAATTTTTGCAAATTCCCAATACCCAGTAGATTTTATCTTTGAAAATCTTCAAATACAAAATAATATAATATTTGCATGTTTAAAATTTCAAATTAAAGACCTTATTTTCTTAGGTTCAAGCTGCATATATCCAAAGTTTTCAAAGCAGCCTATTAAAGAAGAGTATTTATTAAGTGGTAAACTTGAACAAACAAATGAGCCTTATGCTATAGCAAAAATTGCTGGTATAAAGTTATGTGAAAGTATTAATCAGCAGTATAAAAAAAATTATAAATGTTTGATGCCAAGTAATACTTACGGACCAAATGATAAATATGATGACCTCAACTCGCATTTTTTACCAGCATTAATCAAAAAAATTTATTTAGCAAAAAAAAATAAAAAAAAAAAAATAATAATTTGGGGATCTGGAAAACCTAAAAGAGAACTAATATATGTAGATGATATTGCAGATGCTTGTATTTATTTTTTAGGAAAAAAAATTAAAAATACTTTAATCAATATTGGTACTGGTAAGGATTATAAAATAAAAGAATACGCAAAAATGATTATGAAGATTCAGAATCAAAATTTTTTAATAAAGTATGATCGTAGCAAGCCTGATGGAACTCCAAGGAAATTATTAGATATTAGTATTGCTAAGAAATATGGCTGGAAACCAAAATTTACACTTGAAAAAGCATTGAGGATTACAATCAAAGATTTTGAAAAAGAATGGAAGTATTAAAAAAAATAGGGATTAAATTCTATTTATTATTTTCTGTAATAATTTTTTTAATACCTGGTTCATTAAGTTTTTTTTTAAATGGATTACCAGTTACTGGTAAATTAGAAAACTTATTAATTATTTTTATACCATTAATATTAATTAATTGTTTTCATGTTTTTAAAAAAAGATCTTTGATTTTGATTTTGATAATTTTGTGTTTTTTAAAGGTAATTGCACTTACAGGACCAAAAATAGGAATTAAACACTCTCAATTTGAGTACCAAAATAGTGCTAGAATGATAAAAACTTATGATAGTTTTTGGGATAATCAAGTTTCAGCAATCCAAAAATTTAATTGGCCAAGTAAAAAATATTTTTCTATCGACTGGTTAATGGGAAGAGTTTCTGACCCTGATTTAAAAAATCTAAATTTCACCAATGCACAAGAATTTGATGAATTAGAATTATTTATAAAGTCAAAATTTTTTCTTATTTCTAATGGATCTTTTTACCGATTAAAAAATTTCCAAAATAAAAAATTAGATCTTTTTACGATAAGAGACATAAAAAAAAATATTTATTCATCTGACAATTCTTCTTTTTTTTCTGAAACAGGACTTTTTCTTGAAAAAGGAATTTACGAAATCATTATAGAGCATAATTATTCAGATGATTGGCATTTACAGTTTGAAAACTCCATTAATATAATTAATACAAATTACTATTTATCATCGTTTTTAAATTCAAATGTTTTTCAAAATGTTGAAATAAATGATAATTTTTCTAGAATCAATTTCTATAAAATTTTGGGTAATACTATAGATATAATATTTTTATTTTTAATAGCAAATATATTATTTGAGTATATTCTTTTCTTAAAAAAAAAAAATTATTTAGTTAGCTTAATTATTTTTTTTTCTTTGCTTGGAATTTTAATCTTCGCATCCAAGTATATTTTATCCAATTCCAACTACTTAAGATTTTTTGATACTATATCGTTTTCTTTATCATATCTCTTATTTTTTATCTATTTAATATGGAATAAAATTTTATTGAATGATAATTCTAAATACGACTATGAATATTTTAGAAATTTTTTTTCTTTAACACTCATAATATTTTTTTTAATTAAATTCTCAGAATATATCAGTGTAATAGATTTCTATCTAGAAAATGGAGACGATTGGTTTACTTTTCAATTTTTTTCTCGTGAGATTGTTGTGGATGGACTATTCCCACATAAAGACGATATATATAGACCTGGCTTAAAATACTTATTTGCTTTACAGCATATTCTATTTGGTAAGTCGAGTTTTATTGGAAAAATGCTTGAAATTTGGATTTTCTTTACATCATTAATTCTAACTTTTAAAATAATATTTACATACACCAGATCTAATTACATGAGTATAATTGGAATTTTTATTTTGAGCATTATTTTTATTGGAGAGAATTTTGTTAACTATTTGGGAAGGGGTCTGTCATCATACTATGCTTATGTATTTGTAATATATTTAATTTATTTTTTTTCAAGTCAAACTATTTCAATAAAATCTATTTGGAAAATTTTTCCAATTGTATTAGCAATAACTTGGTTAAGAGAAGAACAGAGTATACTTGTTGCAAGTTTAATAATGTTTTTGCCAGAAATGACAAAAAATTTTAATAAACAAAGTTTTTATAATTTTATTATTTTTGCTGTGAAAAATAAATATGTAATTAATTATGCTCTAATAATATTTATTAGCTTATTAACTGTGCTTATCTTTCATAAGCAGTCTTATAGTATTTTTGATATTGCTTCTCACCCAAATGTAGGCTTTACTTATAAAGAGGGATCATCATCTTTAGAAAGTTTTTATAGATTAATAACTGGCACAAACAACTTTGGTGCTTTACCAAGATTATATTCACCTCTTTTTGTAATTATTTTTTTTATATCAATATTAAATATTTTTAAAAAATTGAGAATTTCAAATTTAAGTGCTGGTTTTTATATATCAAATTTATCCATATATTTTACTTATATATATTTAACAAATGTAAATTATAATCCTAGATATTGTATAAATTTATTATTTATAAATTCGATTTATTTTTTAGTTTATATTTATTATTTAAAAAATAAAAATTATTTTCTTTTTCTCAATAAATTTTTTTCTAGAAAACAGTAAATTAAAGTAAAAATATATTTTGATGTAAGCTCTTTTATTTTAAATTTTGACTCACCTTTTTTTCTGTTATACCAGTTAATTGAAATTATATTATAGCAATATCCTCTGCTAATTATTTTAAGTGGAAGTTCTAAAAAAATATTAAAATTCTCAGATACAATTGGCATTAAATGCTTAAGTGTTTCAACTTTATAAATTTTGAATGCATTTGTGAAATCGTTAAATCTTGAAAAAAATATAACCCTTACTACAAAATTAAATATTCTATTTAAAAAATATTTTAACTTTGGATAATCCACTACTTTTGAGTCCTTATTAAATCTAGATCCAAAAATTGCATCTAAGTCGCTCTTCTGGATTAATTCGTAATATTTTATCAAATCATCAGTATCATCAGACAAATCTGCCATCATTATTGATAAGTATTTATTATTTGCAGACTTTATACCAAGAGTTATTGCACCACCAAGACCCATTTTTGTATTTTCGATTAATTTTACATTTAGATTTTTATGACAAATTTTAGATATTTTTTGCTTAGTATTATCTGTACTAAAATCATCAATAGCCAATATTTCAAATTTTATATTTTGGTTCACTAATTTTTTATTTATAGAAAAAATTGTATTTTCAATAGTTTCTTCCTCATTTTTACATGGTATTACAACTGATAAACTCATATAGAATAATTTCTTTTAAAAAATATATTGTTTAATAAATAAAATAAAGAGTTATTAATAAAATTTAAATTATGAAAATTATTGTAGCAGGAGGGTGTGGTTTTGTAGGATCAAATTTATCAGTTTATTTAAAAAAATATGGTCATGATGTAATTTCAGTAGATAATTTACAAAGAAAGGGTTCAATATTAAACTTAAAAAGAATTAAATCATTTGGGATTAAAAATTACAAAATTGATTTAAGTAATCTTAAAAAGATAAACATTTTACCTAAATCTCAATTGATAATAGATTGTTGTGCTGAGCCATCAGTGGAAGCTTCAAGAAAAAAATTTGACTCGGTTTTAAATTCAAACTTAATAAGTACTAAAAATTTATTAATAAAATGTGTAAAAGACCACTCAAAAATTATTTTTATTTCTACTAGTAGGGTTTTCTCTATTAAGTCCTTAAACAATTTAAAAAAAAATATACATAAAAAGACAGAAAAAAAAATTGATATGAATTTTGATATATCGTCACCTAAATCTTTATATGGATTCACAAAATTAGCGTCTGAGGATTTGATTAAAGAATTTTCATATAATAATAATATTAAATATATAATTAATAGATTTGGAGTTATATCTGGACCATGGCAATTTGGTAAAGTTGATCAAGGTTTCTTGAGTTTATTTATGTGGAAGTTTTTAAACAAAAAACAAATAAAATTTATAGGTTATAATGGCTCGGGAAAACAAGAAAGGGATGTAGTTCATATAGATGATTTTTGTAAATTAATTAATTTACAAATTTCAAATTTGAAAAAATATTTTAACAAAAGTTTTACTGTTGGTGGAGGCTCTCGAAATACAGTCAACTTACTAGATGTTTATAAAATATGTCAAAAATTAACAAATTTTAAACCAAAGATAATTAAAATTAAAAGTACATCAATTTATGATATACCCTATTACAAGTCATGTAATAAGGAAGTAAAAAAAATATATAATTGGAAAGTTACTAAAAATGTTAAAAAAATATTGTATGACATATTGTTATGGCAAAAAAAAAATCACAAATATTTAAAAAAATATATTAAATGAAATATGTGTTAATCACAGGCTCTGCAGGATTAGTAGGATATGAGTCTGTAAAGTTTTTTATAAATAAAGGATTCAAAGTTATAGGAATAGATAACAATTCTAGGAAGTTTTTTTTTGGTGAGACTGGAAGTGTTTTAAAAAATGTTAAAGAGTTAAAAATAAATTACAAAAAAAAATATCTTCATTATGATATCGATATAAGAAATTTGAGTAACCTTAATAAGATTTTTCAAAAATATAATAAAAATATCAAACTTATTATACATGCTGCCGGACAACCATCACATGATTGGGCTTACAAAGATCCATTTGTAGATTTCAAGATAAACGCTGAAGGAACTTTAAATTTGTTAGAGTTGACTAGAAAATACTGTTCAAAATCTGTATTTATATTTTTATCAACTAATAAAGTTTATGGGGATAATCCTAATAAGCTTGGTCTTATCGAATCTAAATATAGATATGATATAAAAAAAAAAAATCAATTTTTTAAGGGAATAGACGAAGATTTCAATATTGATAATTGTGTACATAGTTTATTTGGATCATCAAAAGCTTATGCAGATATAATTTGTCAAGAGTACGGAAAAAATTTTGGTCTTAAAACTGCAATTTTTAGGGCAGGATGTATAACTGGACCAAAACACAAAGGAGCAAAATTACATGGCTTTCTATCTTTTTTAGTAAAACAAATTATTAAAGAAAAAAAATATAATATTATTGGATACAAAGGAAAACAAGTACGTGATAATATTCACTCTTTTGACTTGGTTAATTGTTTTTGGGAATTTTACAAAAAACCTAAATATGGTGAAGTTTATAATATAGGCGGAGGCAGGTATTCAAATTGTTCAATTTTGGAAGCAATTAATTTTCTAGAAAAAAAATTAAATTTAAAAATACAAAAAATATATAATAAAAATAATAGAGTTGGAGATCACAAATGGTACATATCAAATACAGTTAAGTTTAAAAAACATTATCCCAACTGGAAACAAAAGTATAATACATCAAAAATAATTAATGAAATAATTGAAAATGAAAGAAATGAAATATAAAAAAGCGTTAATTTTTGGAGTAACTGGGCAAGACGGATCCTACCTGGCAGATTTTTTATTAAGGAAAAAATATGTTGTCCACGGTGTAAAACGAAAAAGTTCAAGCTTTAATACTGATAGAATAAATCATATTTATCAAAATAAAAATTTTATATTACATTATGGTGATATTACAGATAGTCTAAGTGTTACTAAGTTAGTAAATTCAATTAATCCTAATGAAATTTATAATTTAGCTGCTCAAAGCCATGTTAAAGTATCATTTGAAATTCCTCTTTATACCTCTGAGGTAAATGCTATTGGAACATTAAAAATTATTGAGGCAATTAAAAATAAAAATAAAAAAATAAAATTTTATCAGGCATCAACTTCAGAAATGTTTGGTAATTCAGGTTTAAAAAAACAAAGTGAAAAAACAGATTTTAAACCAAGATCAGTATATGCTATTTCAAAAGTATTTGCTCACCAATTGGTTATAAACTACAGAGAAGCTTATGATTTATTTTTATCAAATGGTATTTTATTCAATCATGAGTCACCAAGACGAGGAGAGACATTTGTAACAAAAAAAATAGTAGATGGTTTAAAAAGCATTAAGAATGGAAAAATGAAAGTTTTAGAGTTAGGTAATATATACTCAAAAAGAGACTGGGGACATGCTAAAGATTACGTTGAAGCTATGTGGAAAATTTTACAACACAAAGAGGCTGACGATTTTGTTATTTCAACTTCAAAAATGTTAAGTGTAAAAAATTTTGTTAATAAAGTTGCTAAAAAATTAGACTTAAATATTTATTGGAAAGGCAAGGGTTTAAAAGAAAGAGCATTATTAAAAAAAAATAACAAAACTATAATAAAAATAAATAAAAAATATTATCGCTTAACAGAGGTTGACGTATTGTGCGGTGATTACACCAAAGCAAAAAAAATTCTTAATTGGAAACCGCGATATTCAATTGATCAGTTAATAGATGATATGATCAATAATAACATTTAGAATGGATAAAATTTTAGTTGTAACCGGAGGAGCTGGATTTGTAGGTTCAAATTTAATTGAATTCTTATTAAAAAAAACAAAATTTAAAATATATAGTATTGATAATTATTCTACGGGAAAAAAAATTAACCATATTAAAAATAAAAGAGTTAAGTATTTTAAAGGAGAAACAAATAATATTTTTAATATTTTAAATAATTATAAAAAAAACATTAACGCTATTTTTCATTTTGGAGAATATGCAAGAATTCATCAAAGTTTTAAAGATTCAAGAAAATGCTTTAAATATAATATCTCAGGTACTTCAGAAGTTTTTATGTTTTGCTTACAAAATAAAATTAAATTAATTTATTCTGCAACATCAGCAAGTTTAGGTAATAAAGGCCTTGATCAAGAATTATCACCATATGCATTTTCCAAAGCAAAAAATTTAAATTTACTAATGAATTTAAAAAAATGGTTTAATTTTTCATTTGAAGTTTTATATTTTTATAATGTTTATGGTAGGAGGCAGATTAAAAGTGGAAAAATGGCAACAGTTATTGGAATATTTGAAAAACTGTACCAAAACGGCAAACCCTTAACTGTTGTGAAACCTGGTTCTCAAAGTAGAAAATTTACTCATATCGATGATACTGTTAATGGTTGTTATCTAGCTTGGAAAAAAAATTTGAACAGACATTATACTCTTTCGAATTCAACTTCTTACACAATTTTAGAAGTAGCAAAAATGTTTACAAATAAAGTAAAGTTTTTAGAAAAAAGATTAGGTGAAAGGAATAAGTCAACCGTTGTAAAAAAGATTGGAAATACAAAATTATATAAATTTCCCTGTAAGACAAACTTGAAAAAATACATCAATGAATTCAAGCAAAAATAACCCAAATAAGCGACTTTACAGAATATAAATAAATGTTTATAAGATCTCGCCTGGTGATTATTGCGAAAGGGCAATACCCGATCCCATTCCGAACTCGGAAGTCAAGCCTTTCTGCGCCGATGGTACTTTGTCTTAAGACATGGAAGA